>Ga0209620_1000001_pt1 | contig 62869 bp, 35 predicted proteins | sample TexAe_OM1H0_O1_FD_187934 | JGI IMG/M metagenome (GOLD analysis project Ga0209620, IMG submission 187934) | Forest soil microbial communities from Davy Crockett National Forest, Groveton, Texas, USA - Texas A ecozone_OM1H0_O1 (SPAdes) (version 2) | ecosystem: Environmental > Terrestrial > Soil >...
AATATAAATTAAGATATAACTAATACCAATATAATAAATACCTTTAACTATTAAGTATAAGGCGGTATTTAAAACTAGACTAATTAAATAAATCACAGAAATAACTGGATTTTTAGAGATAATAACTAATATAGCAGAGCTAATACTAGCGAAAATTAAGATCTCTTGTAATACACTTTTTAAGTTCATTGCTATTATTTTAGGTTTTACCTTTAAACCCTCTTTATTTATATAGCATACCATAGATACTAACTTTTTAAAAAGCAAATCTTAACTGAAAGGAAATCCTTAAAGTCTTAGTATTAAAAATATAAAAAGGAAGGTTTTTAGGCTAGTAAGAAGATTTACTAATTGGCATAGATAATTATACAATATAACTAAATGTTTACATATTAATTATCTTTCGATTAGAATAAATTTAATTATTCTTTCAAAATAACCATAATACTAATTTAACTAGTTTTTTTAAATAATTGAACTAAATAAATTAGTCGCTATATGCTAAAAGAATTCAAGCCCGGAGGGGTAGATTATAATGTCTAAGAATTTGAAATTTGATTTATTATCGTGCCCTCCTTTATACCATTAAAAATGAAAAAAGGGAGGAAAATAACGTATAAAATAGGTATTAGAGAGGTTCGAACTCCCGTAAAAACGTATTAACAGTACGCCGCATAACCACTTTGCTATAATACCTGACTTAACTAATTCTATAAAATATAAGAGTTAGGGTAGGCGAGAATCGAACTCACTTCTTTACTTCCCAAAAGTAACAACTCACCAATTTGTCTTCTACCCTGGATTAAATTTGATTATTTATTATTATTTATTATTGTTTATTATTATTTATACTTAATATACCACTAGTAACCGAGCTGCTTTAAAAGTCGTAAAAATAAGCTTAAATACAGAATAAGTAGATCATGAATAAAATCTTTAAATAAGTCGGAATATTCTTAATATACCATTGCTGTAGCTATCCCTTTCTACTATCTTTAATATCTCCTCTGCGAACCCTAACTTAAAAGAAAGTAAATTATAAAATGAAAATAAGAAGACCATCCAGTTAATTCGCTCAAAGAAAGGAAGATAACTAATATCTCGTCCCTAATAAAATCAGCCATTTACAAATTTGTTTATAAAGAAAGGAATGTTTCTTAATTTCCCACATTAACTCTGTAAGTTTTATATAAAAAGTGGAGAAAAAGATAGAGAGTCATATATAAGCAATACGGCATAAGTAGACTAATATATAAGCAATACGGCATAAGTAGACTAGAAAGTTTTATAAATTATAAATTATTATATTGATACTTTATAGGCAGACCATATACTTTAATCTTAAATAAATAACCAGTATTTACCCTCATATCCTCAATAAGGAGGGGTAGATTTAATCAAAGATTTAAAGAACTAATAATTAAAGACTTGTGTGCCTTATTTTTTTTGTATTATAAGGTTCATAAAATGAAAAAGACATCTTTACTGACTTTTACTACATTAAATATAAGCTTAGAAAAAATAAAATCTACCTACATTTCATTTAAAATGGTAGTATATTAAAATTTTAATAAGAATAAAATGAGACGTTTATCTAATATCGACTAGGTCCCGCAGGGTAAAGATAGAAATAAAGATAATATAATCATTAAGATAAAAGTATCTAATATCGACTAGGTCCCGCAGGGTAAAGATAAATATAAAGATAATATATAGTATATAAAATTATATCAAAATATATAATATAGTATATTCAAGAGTAACGAGATTTGAACTCATACTTGCGGTTTTGAAGACCGATATACTACCATTATACTATACTCTTTAGTTTTATATTACTTAATAAATAAAAAGTAAATGAAATAAATCAAATAAAAGAAAACTGTGTTTGAAATACCTTTTATGATTCAGCTTTTTTCTATATGGGGTTGACGTTACTTATATAAGTTCATTTTTAAATTTCGAGATAGACTTTTTACAAAATCTCTATTTTTAAAGAAATTAATTATATACGCCTAATTTTAATCTAAATCTGGTTATATTTAAGAATATTATAACTATGAGCTCAGTTTAAAAAGAAATTTAAATATAAAATTTGAATTATAAAACTTAATCACAGTAAATATATAAAACAAAAATTAAATTAGTTGTTAATTATAAAATATAATTTGCCTTTTGGGTATAGATTAATCATTAAGCAATATATAAATTATAAAAATATCTCGACTTCATGGAAAAGGGGTAAAGGGTTATTTAAAAGACTAGGGATACAAAAAAAATAAGCTCCGTGGTGGGAGATTTACTATTAAGCAGTTAACAAAATTAAGATTAATTTAATTTAATATTTAATACTAGGAACGTTGAAACGATACTTAGTAAAATAATTTTAAATGTTAATAAATTGAAAAGATTTTGACTAGTTGAAACCAACATTGGAGCAGAAATAGTGAAGTTACTTAATAAAATAGGTGAGAAAATTAAGAAAACTAGACTTATTAAACCTAATGCAATAATTAAAGCATAAGTTGTTATAATTCCAGTATCTAATTTAGTCATATTATAACTAGTAGAATAAGATCCTTCAGTAAGTCCATAAGGTCCAATTAATTCAATAATACCTTTATCTAACATTTTCGAAACAATATAACCTAATTTAAGTCCTCCAGAAATGAAATAATTATTATAGATAATATCAAATAAATATTTACCATTTAAGAAAGTATATAAAATTCTACCTAAATTCATTTTAGTATTATAAGTAAGATTAGTTATAAAATCAGATGAATAATGATATAAATAAAAGGCAGCGAAAGCACCAATTAAAGATAAAATAGTAGGTAAAAGTTTAATATAAGTAGGTAAAGAGAATTCAGCTTCAATAATATTGATTTGAGAAGGATGATAGAAAAGACTATTAGCAAAGAAATCTGAACCCATTGCTACAACATCAGAACCAATAAATCCTAAAAATATAGCAAAAAGTGCTAAAATAGTTAATGGAATTATTACAGTTAAGGGCTCAGCGTGAATATTTAAATAAGAATTTTTATTGGCATTAGGCACAGTAAAGAAAACTAAGTTAATTAATCTTACACTATAGAAAGCAGTTAAACATGCTGTAATTGTTCCTAAAGTGAAAGCAAATAAACTAGTAAATTGATATTTACCAAATGCTAACTCTAAAATTAAATCTTTAGAATAGAATCCACTTAATCAAGGTAAACCTAATAATGCTATTGTACCTATTAACATAATTATGTAAGTAAAAGGTAAAAATTTAATTAATCCACCCATTTTTCTAATATCTTGTTGATCAGATAATGAATGAATAATAACACCAGCGGATAAAAATAATAAAGCTTTAAAGAAAGCATGAAGTACAGTATGGAATAAAGCAATATTTCATTGTGCTAAACCAATAGCTATCATCATATAACCTAATTGGCTAATTGTTGAAAAAGCGATAATTCTTTTTAAATCATTTTGTACTAAAGCCGTTGTACCTGCAACAAAAGCTGTTAATGATCCTATTAAAGTTATTACTAATAAAGCATCGCTACTATAACTTAGAATTGGACTAGATCTTAATAATAAAAATATACCGGCTGTAACTAGAGTAGCAGCATGTAGTAAAGCAGAAACGGGAGTTGGCATAACTATGATAAAAATTCTTAATCCTTTAGTAAAGGAGAATCATAGTTTGGACTTTATCTTAATTTATCGTCTTTAAACAATAAAATTTTAACGTGAAGTCTCTGAGGGTTTATTCTATGATATTAAATAAAAGAATATTATTCCCTGCTGATTTTATTTATTTTATTTTAATATTTTTACTTTTATAAACTTAAGTAAAAGGTGAATATAAAGTAATTAAAATTTTTATAATTCCAGCATATAGTTAAATTTATTTACTGGAGACCCGTTTTCATTGTAAATTAAAATTTTTTAATATTTAATTTATATAACATTGAAGGAATAAAATAAGGCAGAACTAAAGAATGTAATTGTTCTCGAGAAGCACTACTAATATATAGTCGTGAACTTACTATCCCGGTACTAGTTACTCTTCTTTGTTGACTTACTTCTAATTTAAATTTGGACTCAAGCACTGATTTAAGTAATTTTATTTCAGCGTCTGTAAAACATTCTGTACATAAAGTGACTCCCTTACCGGCAGCACACCCATCATCCATAATTCATATAGCTAAACCATGCTCAGTTAGTAATTGCTCTATATTAGAGGGAACTGTTTTAACATATTTATTTAAATCAGTGTCTCAATAATATCATTGACTATGGAGCTCCGTTAATTCAGGTAAACTTTTAGTGTTAAAAGCATATTGAGTTGGAGCTAGTCCAGATTGAGGACTTGGTCATGGTCGAGGTGGCGTATTAGCACTAGTACGTATTTCAGCTAATAAATTTCAATAATGATTCACGTACTCTTGATTTTTAAGTGTTATTGCAAAAAGAGCATTAGAATTAGGACGAGCTTGACCATCTGGACCTTTTTTAGTAAACCTTAAACAACCATCACCTAACATACTTCCTGTTAAAATTTCTCCTAATTTAGAAGAGATTTTAGTAGCAAAAGAAGTTCTAACTCTACCTTGATCTTCTTTATCTTTAAAACAAAAAAAAGTAGGTATAAACATTAAACTAAACATGTTTCCTTCATTAGTTAGAGTAAAATTAATAGTAATGATTAAATTAGCTATATCTCAATAGAAATAAATTATAAATATTAATATTAAAAATTTTTCCGTAACAATTCCAGCCTCCATACTGTAGGGTAATCAAGTATGCAATGGGATTTGGGCCGACTTAGCACAAGCACCTCCGAAAAGGAAAAGTGCAACTACAGTTAAAATATTCTCATTTAGATAAGGAGATATACTAAATACTGTAGAGTAATCTAGAGTACAAACACTAGCAAATAAAGCAAAAAAGGCTAATGAAAGAATCATATCACCTAATCGATTCATAGTTAATGCTAATAATCCAGATTTTACAGCTTGAATTCTAGTAAAATAATAACTAATTAATAGATAAGATATAATACCAATGAATTCTCACCCTACAAACATAACGAAATAATTACCAGCAGTTACTAAAACTAACATGAATCCAGCGAAAGCGGATAAATAAGAGAAGAATCTTTGATTATGAGGTTGTCCATCCATATAATAAACAGTATAAACTAAAATTAAGAAAGTAATATAAGTTATCATAATACAGAAAGTTACCGATAATTGATCAAAATAAAATTCTCAAGATATTGTTAATAATTCAGAATCGATTCAACTACCTAAATTAATAGTAACAGGGCTATTACAGAAGCCAACTTCAAAGAAAGCAATAGATGATAAAACAGCTGATAAAAATAGAGATAAACAAGTAATAAATTGTGCTCCAAAGATACCAACTTTTCTACCAAAGAAACCAGCAAAAATAGAACCTAAAATAGGTAAAAAAATAAGAGTAATATACATTTTATAAAATTTAATTTAATTAGTTCTTAATGATATGCTTCCCTTTAATCTATAATAAGCAATTAGAATACTCAAACCAATTACTGATTCAGCACCAGCTACAGCAATGATATATAACCCAAAAGTTTGTCCTAGGTTATCATCAAAATTATAACTAGAGATTAAAAATAAAAGAGTTACTGATAATAGTAAAATTTCAAGTGAGATAATTAATAAGATAATATTTTTTCTATTTAAAATAAATCCTAAAATACCTATAATAAATAAAGATATTGAAAAAGTCATAATTATTGTTTTTATCCTTAGGGACCGGTAATAAATTTATTTTTATTCTATTTTTTATATTAAATTTGTTTTAAGATATTTAATTTTTATTAATAAAATAAAGATAAGAATCAACCTTTTATTTTGTGTTTAATTTAATTTATTGAATTTAATTTAATTTAACTATTATTAAAAGGACTAAAAAGGTGGGGGGGAAAGGGATTTAGTATAAAATAACAAAAAAAGATTATAAATTATCTATTCAGTGATAAGATGGAAAGGGTAAATAAAATTAGTTACCTCCTCAATAATATACTGAAAGGAATAAGAATAATCATACCACATCAACAAAATGTCAATATAATATAGCAGCTTCAAAACCATTATGATGAGAGTCAGTAAAATGATAGAAGATAATTCTAATTAATCCTACTGAGATGAAAAGGCTTCCAATTATAACATGAATACCATGTAATCCAGTAGAAGCAAAGAAAGCACTACCAAATACAGAATCAGCAAATGTGAAACTAGCTTCTAAATATTCATATCATTGTAATGCAGTGAAAGCAATAGCAAATATAAGAGTTAAGATTGTACCTCATATAGCTGCTTTTCTATTACCTTGAATTAAACCGTGATGAGCTCAAGTAACGAATGCACCACTAGATAATAAAAGTACAGTATTTAAAAGAGGGATAGCAAATGGATCTAATGCTACAATACCAAAAGGAGGTCAAGTAGACCCGATACTAATTTCAGGTGATAAACTCGAATGAAAGAATGCTCAGAATACTGAGAGGAAAGCGAAAACTTCACTAACCACAAATAAAACAAAACCAATTGTTAAACCTCTTCTAACTTGAGTAGTATGATCTCCTAAAAAAGTGGCTTCAGTAGTAACATCAAAAAATCATAATACCATAACTCCTACTGTTAAAATAAATCCTAAAAGTAGTAAATAACCACCATAATTAAAACCATGGAAACATAAAACTGCTGATACAGCCATTGTTAAAACTGAAAAAGAAGTTAATAATGGTCAAGGTGATAAATTAACTAAATGGAAAGGGAAAGCTTGAAATTGTTGTCTATTATTTAAAATTTGAGTGTTCATTATTATTAAAATATTTATGTGTATATAATATAATATAATTAGAAATAAGATTAAGAATATCTTATCCTATCCTAAAAATATATTAAAGATATATAGGATTTAAATTCCTATTACTTAAAATTGATAAGAAAGAAAATTATTAATTCTTTGCTTTAATTAAGGGATTTGCAAAACCAATCTAAAGTATAAAAGATATATTAGATGGTTAGCAATAAAGATAATTTTAGTTTTTTTGTATAATAGTAAATAATAAATTATTTGTTTAATTTAGTTAGACTACTATTAGATACTTTTAGATTACCGGCTAAGATTTCAACCGCATAACCTAAAGTTAAGATAATGAAAAAGATTAAACCTATTATTAAACCAAATAAACCAACTTGACTTAGAGATATTGCAATAGGGAAGAAAAATAAGATTTCTAAATCTAAAATTAAAAAAGCTAGTGCAATTAAAAAGAATGAAATATGAAAAGTGCTTCTAGTTTGACCTAAAATAGGAGAGAAACCACATTCATAAGTTAAAACTTTTTCTGAGTCGGGTTTAGAAGGAGCAAATAATAAATTTAAAATTAATAAGACACCTGCTAAAACAGGAACAAAAATAAATATGATTAGTAATGCGTTCATTTTTTTTATAAATTAAATTAGAAATTCTAAATTAGAAATTAAAATAAATTAAAGAAACTAACTGAGTTCCATTTAATAATAAAGAAGGATTTAAAAAGAAGAAAAATATCATTAATGTTAATACCGATATTAAATAACTTTGAATACTTGATAATTGAATAATATAGTTATTAGTATTATTATTTTCATTAATATTTTCATTTAATATTATTTCTTTGTTTTCTGGTGTACTGAAAAAAGTTAATCGTATTAGTTTTAAATAATATGAAGCACTGATTACACTAACTAAAATTGCTACAATAGAAATAAAATTAGCACCACTTTCAATTGAACTAAATAATACAAATTGTTTTGAAAAAAATCCAACTAATGGTGGAATACCAGCCATTGAGAATAGACAAATAGCTAAACTTATAGATAATATTCTATTTGAATTAATTAATCCTTTTAATTCCACTAAATAATTTAAATCTAAATTAACATTTCAATTATCTTGACTTCTAGTAATATTATTAATTACATAACCAAAAGCAAGAAGGATTAAGAATATATTTAAACTTGTTATTGAATATTGTATTAAGTAGAATATAAATGAATCTAAAGATTTTTGACTAAAGATCCCTAAAGCTAATAATAAAAATCCAACATGACTTACGGAACTAAGTGCTAATAATCGTTTAATTTTAATTTGACTTAATCCCGCTATAGTTCCTACTATTAAAGAAAGTAATGAACCTAATAATAATAAATTTTTAATTATAAAATTACTATTATATAAATTTATACTGCTTTCTAATAAAGAACTAAAATCATAATTAGTTAGTGATGAAATAAATGAGAAATCTAATAATCCTAATAAAAATACAAAGATAGTTAATTTAGCTATAATTGTTAATCATACAGTTACAATTGTAGGTGTACCATCATAAACATCAGGTGCTCATTGATGGAAAGGTGCTGCAGAAATTTTAAAGAAAAAACCAACTAAAATTAATACTATACCAAAAATAAAGGCTTGAGTAATATTATTATCAATATTAATTAATGGAACACTAATTAAAGCATTTAAAGATTCAAATTGTGTAAGACCAGTAAAAGTATAAACAATAGCTGCTCCTAATAAAATGAAAGTAGAAGAAAGACTACCTAATAAGAAATATTTTAATCCACTCTCTGCTGAAGAAAGTCTATTTTTATCTAAAGTAGCTAAAATATATAATGCAAAAGATTGTAATTCTATACTTAGATACATACTTAATAAATCTAAACTTGACATTAGAAGGCTTCCTCCTAATATACTAAATAAAGCAATTAATGAATAATGATCTGAATTAGTAATACTTAAACTACTACTCTTTAAATTATTTAAATTTTGAACATAAGGTCAACTTAATAATATAAAAATACAAACTATTAATAATAATAATTCAATTAATGAAGCAGTTCAAGTTATTTGAAATAGTCCACTAAAAATACCAATACCTTTACCAATAGCATTGAAGTATAAGATATTGAAATTTAATAGAATAGAAATTAATAAAGTAAGTATTGTAATTCTATTTATAAATATTGAATTAATTTTTGTCTCTTGTAAGGCCGGAGGCAGAATACTATTTAAAGCATTAGTAAACATTAAAATGAAAATATATAAAGTTAGCATGGTTAATTTATAAATAATGTTTAGATTTAATATCTATTTATTTGAAGCTTTTTAAAGCTAGAACTAGGGGTTTAGGAAAAGTTTATTTTTATTTATGATTTTATCTATTTATTTATTTATTAAATATTTAAATAAAAAGGATTAGAAAAAGGGGTTGAGGGTATATTAGAGATTATTTATTATTATTTATTATTTAACAATATTTAGAAGTAATTAGAAGCATTATTAGCTACTGAATTAACTAAGATTGTACAGGAACCTCGATATAACTATGGTAAGGAATAGGAGATTCTACAGTTCATTCTAAAGTCTCTGATGCTAGACTATCTTCTGGTAAAATTGGTGTTTCACTGAAGAAGACAGGTACAGCTCAAGGATTATGGCTAACAACTTTACCGTTGGCAAAAATATCAAATAAAATATAAATGAATATTAATGTAGCAACAGCAGAAATCATTGAACCTATACTTGATAGCATATTTCAGGCTGCAAATGCGTCGGGATAATCGCTATATCGCCGTGGCATTCCTTGTAAACCTAAGAAATGTTGTGGGAAAAATGTAAGATTACAAATTAAATTATAAGTAACTAATTTGGACTATATCTTAATTAATATTTATTACCAATTTATTTTATATAAACACGGTATAGTAATCTTTTTCGTGTAGTCTCTGAGAAAACCTCCCTCTCCCCTTTTAAATTTGTTTAATGAGGTTGAAAGGGCTGAATACTACTTTTAATTTTATAGTAATATTATTATTTATTTTCTGCTGATTATTTAATTATTACTTAAGATTTTGACTTTTAATATAGAGTACTTAAGCTTTATAAAATTTCCCAGCATATAGAAAAAAAGGGGCTAATAAGATTTTAATTCATCAACCCCGATAAACAGAACTCAGAAATGAATTTGTCCTAATATTTCGTTATATTGTTTTCCAATGATTTTACTTGATCAGTAATAAAAACCTGAAAAAAGTCCGAAAACTGCTCCCCAATTATGTTATTAGTAAATCATTTAAATTTACTCCTAATATTACTATTAGATTCAGACTATGTCACCTTGTTAAATTTAATACTTAGTTCTATTTATAAGTTATATTTTTACAAGTTGGGCACTCATGTTTGGTTTATTGTTAATGTAACTCACCAATTAGTCGTTGAACTTTCATATATATTTGAACATTAATATATGCTTAGCTGCAAATGATCTTTAAAATATTAAATTTAAGAATAAAGATTTTTTTGCAATTCACCCAAGCGCCTTTAAATACAAACCCACTCCTTAATTATTAAAATTTATGGTTTGGATTTGTAATAGACATTTGGTTATTTAGTTATTTATTTTTAAATAATGAGACCGGAAATTAAAGGGATACTCAACACGTAGTGGAAATGGGCAACTACAAAATATGTCTAGAAATTTGACTCTGTTAACTTTGTTTTACAAAAAAGATCGGACTATATCTTCAACTACTTATCTTTTGATATATTATTATTAGTAAAGTTAGAAGAATAAAATTGATTTAAACTTTGTCCTTATATTAATAATAAGATCAATAAAAAAGAAATTGCATTGCGTCTAGTCTCTACGGATCAATCTTAAATTTAAGAAGTTTCCACGGAATTAACTAACTATTTGTAGTAAAAAAGATTGCATTAGATCTTAAATAATTAGTACTTTTCCGTTAGCTATATCATAATTAATTATAAATTTTAAATAATTAGAATAATAGCCGGTTTAGTATATTTGAAAATTAGATGGATATACTAACCATAGCAATGTTTTAACAAGACACATAATATTATTTAATCTATTATATTGAAATTTGGAAATTCCTTTCAATATTGACCTTAGCTATTGAGGCGATAATTAATTCATAAATAGAGTTATTAATATTTTATAAAGTATTTATACCCTCAAGAAATTTAAGGTTTTAAAGATTTAAGGCTGAAAATTAAAAAGATATCATGAAATGCGATATCCAGTGAGGCATTCGCTAAAATCACACCGGTCAGGGTGAATTTATAACAGTCTATGATAACTGAAAATATATCCTCTAAAAGGCTTATTAGTTAAAGCAAATCTTTTAATAGTAGTATGACACATATTTAAATCATCTCTTGCTTTCATTACTCCATCATAAATTTTTAAGAGCTTTTTATTTTCATCATAAAGGAAGATGACCTTTTTTATTTTAATATTCTTAATCATATCCTCTAATAAAGTATGTTTATTAGCTAGATGATCTGATAATACAGTAGCAAAATTAGGAATTAAAGGGACATCTGTGTTCAAAAAAGGAGTTCTACTGAAATATCATTCACCTCTAAAAAGTGAACCATCTGCAATACAATTAGTAATAGCAACGGAATTGGCTTGAATTAAATCAGCTAAAGTTTTTACTGAAGGGAAAACAACTAGTAAAGTTTTAAAAGAGTTATAAATATATAGAGGAGATAACGAATTCACCGACATTAATTTAATTAGTGTTTCAAATGAATGAGTATTACCTATACTACTATAAGCTTCCTTTAAAACATTATACACAGGCTTTAATACAGTAATGAAGAAAGTCTCTCTTATAGCTAATAAATCTATTGGTGTAAATTCTATAACTATAAGAATAAAAGGACTCGTTCCATACTTTAAAAGAGCTTTTGCAATATTCATATTTTTAAGCACCATAGCTGCTAATTTACTTTTACCCAGATAATCAGCAATACGTCTAGCTAAATTTGTAGAACTTCCAATATAGAAATTCCCATTTTCTGTGTTAAATAAACAATAGATTCCTGTTTTACCTTTAAGTTGATTAATATAGAGATCTTTTCTATTAAGAGGACAGATTAGAATAGGTTTAATTTTCAAAAGATTCAATTGCAAAAGGAATGCTGCTAAGAATGGATTAGTATTATTCATATAAATTGTAAAATCTAATTCAAAGCGAGGCATATCCATTAAGAAAGGAATGTTATCAAAAGTGATATATCCGATCACAAAGTATAGTAAATATTAATCTATACTAACTGACTATCTCTTCTCAAAAATTTATTCTGAGGACTGTGTTTAGTCGATGAGGTAACTAAAAAGTGACCTGCTGATTGTTCTATTTGCTAGAATTAAATTACTTATTCTTCTCATTATATAAAGGGGAAAAAGCTTTAATAAATAATAGCAATATAAAATACTAATATATAGAGTTAATAATATAAATAGTAATCTAAGTTTTTCACTAATTAAAAATATTATAGTTACTTAGTTATAATTATAGAGTATTCCAGCATATAACAGTCTTTAAAGTGAACCGACCGGTAAATATCAATCCACCAATAGTGAATAGACAGATGAATCCTAAGGTGAATAACATAGGAGTATTAATTCTAACAGATCCACCTCAAGCTGTAGCTAATCAAGAAAAGATTTTAATTGCAGTTGGAACTGCGATGATCATAGTAGCACTAGTGAAGTAAGCCCGCGTATCAACATCCATACCTACAGAATACATATGATGAGCTCAAACAATAAATCCAAGGATACCGATAGATATAATCGCGTAGATCATACCCAAGTAACCAAAGATTGTTTTACCTGAGAATGTAGATATTACATGACTCACGATTCCAAAGGCAGGAATTACTAAAATATAAACTTCCGGCAAATAATGTTAATAGTAAATCATTTAAATTTACTCCTAATATTGCTACTAGGTTCAGACTATATTATCTTGTATTTATTAAATTTTACTAGTATTTAACAGTTACATGACCCTACTCTAATATTTACAATAAGAAAGGAAAGTCACATTATTAATACAATTTAAGAATTTGTAGATACAAGTTGGGCGCTCGTGTTTGAATTATTATTTATTTAAATAAACTCATCAAATAGTCGTTGAACTGTCATATAATCAGAGAATATTATTATATGCTTAGCTTCAAATTATCTTTTATAATAAATATAAGATATTTATGAAATTCACCCAATTTTTATTAATTATTTGTTTCGAAATAAAGGCACTCGTATAAATGCCCGAAGAATCAGAATAAATGTTGATATAAAACAGGATCACCTCCAGCACTAGGATCATAGAAACTAGTATTAAAGTTACGATCAGTTAAAATCATTGTAATCGCTCCGGCTAATACGGGTAACGATAATAATAATAATACAGCGGTTATTACTATAGCTCAACAAAATAAAGGTAATTTATGATATGCCATTCCATGAGTTCTCATATTCATAACAGTGCTAATAAAATTAATAGCACCTAGAAGTGAAGAAACTCCAGCTAAGTGTAGAGAAAAGATCAGAAGATCTACTGCACCACCTGAGTGACTTTGAATTGAAGAAAGAGGAGGATAAACAGTGTCAAAGAATAAATAAATCTAACTAAATCTAATAAGGGAGGTGTTTTAACCACCCCTCTAATCTAATCTAAAATAAAATCTAATAAAATCTAATTAATAAATAAAAAAGTAAAACTATATAGTATATTCTTCTTAAAACCTTGCCTATCCAATATCCTTTGCCCTTACCAAATTAAAAAAGAAAAAAGGCTTGTTTATAAAAAATTAAAGCGCTACCTTCTAAAATTTAATGGAGAAAGTTAAAAGTGTATTTGGATTGAAGGAAAGTAAAATAGAAATAAATAAATATAGTATAAAAATATAGATTAGATAAGATGAGATAAGATAAGATAAGATTAGATTAGATTAAATAAGATTAGATAAGATAAGATTAAATTAGATTATATAAATTTCTTTGTTAAACCGTACAAGCCTATTTATAAGCATACGGCTTCCCAGTCTGAATAAAATTAAGTCCATTGACTATATTCTATCAAACCTGTTTTTATAATTAAATAGAATAGTAAAACTAAACTAAGTTAAAATATAAATTAAAACTCCGCGATTTAATAAGTTAATTAAATTTTCCTAAATTCTTATTGAAGGTTATTTTCCTTTTAGGTACTCAATTAAATATAAAATAAGGTTCTTTCTAATCTAATTCGGTTGAAAAAGAGATTCTTATAAATTATAATTAAATTATAGAGTTCGTTTGCCTTACCATGAGGAAATAATTCGGGGGAAATAAACTAAAACTATTTATCTAGCATTATTAATAAGTTAAGAGTAGAAATTATATTATATTTAAATCAATATTTAACTTTGCCTTCGAATCATAAATATGAAACTCATAAATATGAAAGGTTAGGGATGCAGAAGTAACTAGCTATAGAATTCTCCTCCTTTTTAGACATGCTGATTAACTGTAAATTTAAATACAAGTTAAGTCTAATATTTTATATTTTAAAGTTCTTATTTAATATGATATGAAAAATATTTCTATTCTTTATACTATTAAAGGAATTTTATTCAGCCTAAAATTATTAAAAACCTTACTTCTTCTTATCTTTTATTATATTAAAGAAAAAAGAGGGTATGATGTAATGAGAAAATAATTTATTTTTCGATTTTATTAACCATATCGCTAGAAAAAAAGGGTCGTATGTCTTCCCTTACTTTATCTAAGTTATTTTTATTGATTACAATTCTAGCATTTTTATTTGGTCCTCATATTGTTTTATCATTATTAGGATCTAAAGGATTTGCTAATTCTGGGGAATATGGATCTACTTGGTATATTAGAAATGCATCAATATTAAAATTAAATTTAAGGATATAAAGCAAAAGAATTACATCTTTAAGGCTAAATTGGTCGGTACGTAAAATTATACCACCATTAAATTTTGACCCAGCTAACATAATTCAAATTGCTAAAGCCATAAAATCTAAATAAAGAATAAGATTAATACTAATTTCTTTTATACCATTAGGGTAGAATAAATTTAAAAATTCCATTAAACAAGGTAATTGTCTAGTACTAAATAGTAGAGATATAGATTTTCTACCATAAAAGTAACGTACAATTCACTTTGGTCAGGATGCAATTAGAGAGAATAATAAAATTGTATGATTTCAAATAAAAGCAAATTGGCTCAAAGGTAGGCTTAAAGTTAGTTTAGGATTAACATTTTTTCCTTTCCCTGTTATCATTTGCCCTTTCGCTAAAAGTATTCCAGTTAGAACACTCTTTTGATTTTTTTTAAGCTGAATAGAATTTTTTTCAAAATTGGTTAAAGTTCTTTTATAGTATCTACCAGTAGTAGAATTACTGTCTCATTTACAAATAAATAAACTCGAACTTGAAAGAACTAAAATAGATTCAAAATCTAAATATAAATCTAAGCCCATTAGGGGGAGAGATTCAAAATTTAAATTAAAATCTAAACCTTCAAAAATTAGATAGCGTAATCAACCGGTTCCAGCTCCACCTTCAACTAAAGCACTCACTAATAATAAAATTAATGAAGGAGGTAACAATCAAAAGCTTACGTTATTTAATCTAGGAAAAGCCATCAATTATGTTATTAGTAAATCATTTAAATTTACTCCTAATATTACTATTAGGTTCAGACTATGTAATCTTGTTAAATTTATAGTAATTACAAATTATATTGTAGTTATATATTATATTTTAGTAACAAGTTAGGCACTCTTGTCTGGATTCTTATTTAATTTAATACCAGTTAGTCGTTGAACTTTCATATATCTTTAAATATTAAAATATATGCTTAGCTGCAAATTGTCTTTAATAAATATGATATATAATAAGATATTAGATTTTTTTGCAATTCACCTAATGCTTTAAATAATTATTTGTTTCAAAATAAAAGGACTTTTTACAATCAGGGCTACCTAATAAAATTGGAACTAAGTAATTTCCGAACCCACCAACCAGGCCAGGCATTACCATAAAGAAAATCATGATTAAGGCATGGCTAGAAACAATTACGTTAAAAAGTTGGTGGTCTCCTTGTAGAATTTGAATTCCAGGAGCTGCTAATTCTATTCGAATTAACATAGATAATGCGGTACCAATCATACCAGCAAAAATAGCAAAAACAAGGTACAATGTACCAATATCTTTAGCATTTGTAGAATAAAGTCATCTTTGTAAATTCATGTTCATTTTAAGTATATATTTATTATTTAATGACCCTTCCTAATTATTTTAAAGAAAGGGCTCCCAATCCTACTTCATTAATATGAAAAAGAAAGTACCTAACATTTAAATTGTAATAATATTAAAGATGAAAGGTTTAACTTACTTTCTTATCCTTAAACAGGGTATTAATTTACCTTAGTCAGGATAAGCTAGAAAGGGGAAAGCTGTATCTAAGTACAACTCTAACTCGTGCGTCCGTTACCTATAAGCGTCTAAAGTAGGTTTTAAGTTAGTCTATTCCTTTTAATTTAAGGAACAGTCTAGTTTTCTTTTGGATTCGAACCAAAATTCACAATTTAGAAGATTGTTGTTCTACCATTAAACTAAGAAAACATAAGATTAAAATATATTATTTTATTTTATTTTATATTATTTTAGGTTATATTATATTATATTATCTTATATTATATTATATTATAAATTTAAAGGGTTAAGAGGGAATTGAACCCTAAAGAAAGATTTTGCAAATCTACTACAGACCAACTGTATCTAAACCCGGACTATAGTTATTTGTAATGCAGATTGAGTATCATTAAATATATCATTAAATAAATAATGTATTAATTTTTACTAATAGGTCTAATTATCTAATATTTAATAAGTTTAAATGGAACTTACCTCCTTTCCTCCTTCAGAAAAGGACATAGGAGAGCATTAACTTAAATTGTCGAATAAAGTCATTCCTTTCTAGCATTATTAAATTAAAAACTTATTGTAGCTAGGGAAGTACATAAATTCTCAATACTTAAGGCCTTATTAAGTCTTTGCTAAATAAAAGATAATTTTAAATTAAAAGTCCTTTCTCCGCTTTTTAGCTAAGCTATGGTATTTTGCCTTAAAAACTTATTCTTAAAAGTAGTCTACCTATCCCGTGGGAGAGGTACCATCATCTCCGAGCTACTAATCCAATAAATTTTAAAGATAATTAATTATATTTATTTATTTTATTCTCATTTAAATTAATATTTGCTTTTATCGTAGGATCTGCTTCGCCACAAAAACTTTTAATATGCTGATAAATATTACACCACCTTATTTTTAAGAGAGAGTGTTTTAAATTTTTAAGTGCATACTTTTTCTAGGGGCAGCGATTTTGCATTTATATTATGAAATAAGAGTAAATAATAAGATTTAATTTTAATACGGAGATACATTCTACTCCTGATTCCATATTATATATTTAAATAAGGAAGAGTAGTAAATTAAGACTTCCTCGTATTCTTAAGTTAAAAAGGGATCATTTATCTTTTATTTATTTGTCTTGGTAGTGTGAAACACCTCTCCCCTCGTGGTTCTTTATAATTTAATTTTCATTCTTTTTTCGTCCCTCCCGTGCTTCGCTAACAAGTGCTTTTTAGGGAGGTAATAAACTATTTAAAGATAAGTAACAATTAAAGAAGTAGGAATAGGCAGTAAATTTCTAAATTTAAATAAATAATTTTTATGAAATAAGTAATACTAATTTTTCCCTCAAAACAAAATTAACAATCAAAATGGAGGTGCTTCTAAATACGGAAATTTCCTTTTAAAGTAAAGGAATAAATTATTTCTTATTTTCTATCTACCGATAAGACCTCATGGGTGGGAGGAATAAATCCTTAACATTATTATATTAGTCAAGCCCTCCCGTGTCATCTTTGATGGGTGGGGTAGGTAGGAAAGTAAAAAGTAAGGTTAAATTTGAAAGGAGATTTAATAGCTAAATTAAGGTATTCCATGGAATAATAAATAATCGCTATAATCTAATTCTCAATAATAGACAAGATACGGGAAATATATTTTCTTAAGTAATAATTATTTTATCTGCCCTCTTAATAATCCCTTCTCTTTTAAAAAAACTAAGGCAGCGTAATTAAGAAAAGGAGAGTTTTTATAATAAAACAGATGTGAATAAACAGACATAAATAAACATAAGAATAATAGAAAGAAAAGAAAGAAAAAAAACTATTCTTAAGAAAACGGCTTAAATTATAGTGTTTTAATTAAATTACCCTTAAAGATTTTCTGTATTTTACCCTCGAATTTGTTCGATTTATTATTATACTAAATTTATCCTGCAGCTTCCTTTTTAATAAATTAAAATCTAATAAACAACTATATTTGTTTTAGAAATTAAAGGGGTTTAGAAGTAAAATAAGAATAAAATAAATTAATGACTACCTTTTACTTAGGCTGGAGATTAAATAAAATATTTAAGATTAAACAAGCCGGGGGTAAGATTTAAGGTGTACTAATAAAAGTATAATAACTAATCCTAACATCAAAATAATGATAGGCTAAGTTGAATTTTAATGGAGTCTTAAAATTATGAGTATAAGATTAAGAAACAAACCATTAAAGCAAATAATCCTGTAGCTTCACATAAGGCGAAACCTAAGATAGCATACTGGAAGAATTGTGCTCTCATTTGAGGATTTCTAGCTGTGGCTGTAATTAATGATCCAAACACAACTCCGATACCTGCTCCGGCTCCAATTAAACCTGAACAAGCTACACCGGCTCCAATGAATTTAGCTGCTGTTAACATTTCTAAATTTAATATTCCGAGAATATTCTATAGCGTCTGTGCCCTCACCCATCAAGTTAGAGAGGGAGGGACTTAAAACACCTTACTGGAATCGAACCAATAACCCTTATTTCGAAGATAAGTATATTACCATTATACTAAAAGTGCATTAGGTTATTCACCATCTTTTATTCTAAGAGAAGGGATTAAAAGTAAATATTAAATATTATGATTTTTTACCTGATAAGATAGTTACATATAATCTTACTACTTGTTGGAATGTAAATGAAGGTAAAATATATTTAGAAAATAAATAAATTAATACAAATATTGTGAAGAAAGCAAAAGAGATTTGATTAATAAAATAAAAAGGAATTAATTGAGGCATTTTTTTGATGAATTATATAATTTGATCTACTGTTAAAGTAAAGAATATGAATAAAGCTTTATTAAACATATTACTTAAACTTTGTCATTTTTGTAATGAGAAAAAGATCTACCTTTACAATCAAAGCCATAGAGACAATGAAATAAATAAGGCATGAAGAATTAAATAGCGAGACTAGGATTTGAACCTAGGTCTATTGTTCATGAGACAATCGTGGTAACCAACTACACTATCTCGCTTTCCTTTTTATTATGGGGTTATAATTTTTATAAAATAACACTAAAAAATACCAAATACGGGTTAAGAGACTTGAACTCTTAAGGATTTGCTCCATTCCGTCTTAAGCGAAAAGTGTTTACCAATTTCACCAAACCCGTTTAAAATATATAATAAATATATACTATATTAAATAGTATAATAAATATATACTAAATATAAAATAAATATATAATAAATATGTACTTCTGATAAAATATTCTAAGACCGAAGGGAATTGAACCCTTATTTCATCCATTATGAGTGAATTGCATTACCATTTATGCTACAGTCTTCTTTAAAAGAAATTAAAAAAAAATTGACAATATGTTAACATCAAGTAAAAAGAAAAATTAGTATCTGTTAAGCTTAGAGAAATTAATCTCAAATTAATCCTATCTCCGCCTTCCTTTAAACAAACATTTACCATTAAGGTAGTGAAAGTAGAAAAGTGGCACAATCTTTCAAAATAAATTGGCAAATTGCCTTATTTAATGATATACTACTTTTTAATTTAATATTTCAGAAAATAAGCAAAGATAAAATTAAAAACTGCTTACACTTACAGCCTATTATATATCGAAATAGTCTATTTCGTAACTATTAGTATAGAGAGCTTAGTTTCCTGCTTAGATTCATTCAGCGCTTATCTAATATGCTTGTAGCTACCCAACTATGCCGACCTTAATTAAAAGATAAAACAATTGGTACACAATTGAAGCACAGGCCATTGATCCTTTCGTACTTGAGGCTCTGGCTCTTTCTACTATTTTTAACAGGAAAAGATAGGGACCGTACTGACTCACGTCGTACTAACAATTTGTTTTGTAATAATATTTAAATTATTACTTCAATAACTCGCATTATTGTTCAGACTATGTAATCAATTTTAACTATTTAACTACTAATAAAAATAATCAAAGTTAAAAAAGCTGGATATTCGTGGATAAATTTAATTGTAAATTGTATCTAGTCGTTGAACCTTCTTAATTTAATTAAGTTTGGCTGCAAATTGACTTACTAAATAATAGAAAGTGTTTCTTGCAATTTATCCAGTTTTCATTATTACCTTTTCTCCATTAATTACGATAAAAGCAGCTTAATAAGAGTTAAGTATAATGGGGCTTAGTTAATTATAAACCCATTTCACGTGCCACTTTAATCGGCGAACAGCCGAACCCTTGGTAACTTTTACATCACCAGGATGTGACGAAACGACATCGAGGTCCCGAACCCCGAGTATGATGTGGACTCTAACCCGGGACTAGGCTGTTCAATTTTGTTATCATATAATTTTTTATTTATATATCCTAGTATCGCTATTAGGTTCAGGATATGTCTTAATTATCAGAAGTCAAATTAGGGTTAATCTTTTAACAAGTTATTTAACTCCAAAATGAGCTTTTAAATAATCCTGGGCATTCGTGGAAATATTAATTGCAAAGACTAATATCTCTATCCGTTGGACGTTTCTAATCTATTAATCTATTGTATATTTTGCAGATTAGACTTCGTTGCAAATTGACTTTAAGTATAAAAGTGTTTTTTGCAGTTAACCCGGTATAATTCATATTTCTTTAAAAATATTGGAACTAACTTAATCCCTAGCGTCAAAAATAGAATAATAAAAAAGTATTCTAATTTCGGACTATGTCATCCTAACAATCAAAATAATCCTGATTTAAAAAGGATTCTAATTGTGGTGTAACGTATAGTCTCTAAAGCCTTATATAAAAGCTTGCAAGTTGTTAAAGTTTTAAAGGTTATCTCTATCTCTAAAATAGAACTTTAAATTTTTCATAAGGTTCTTGCAAATAGTTACATTCTGATACTTTTTATAATAAATTCAAAGTATAGGTCTCGCCATTAAAATAAAATAAATCTTTTAATAAAATAATATTATATATAATTTTACGATTAAATTTCATAGGAAAAACTTTTATTATATTATCGTCAGCTTTTCCATTTAAATACTGACGGGTCACTATGCCCTACTTACGTAACTGTCTGAATGTTAGTTCTTTCAGTATGGTATGCTTACGCCATTATGCAGTACGCGTTTCTTCACTAAACGATTGTTTTCCATACAATTTCTAGCAATACCTTGATAAAAAAATTAATATATCACTAAATGATATAGCTAAATCAAAAACCTCCTATTAATAAAAATAGGAAATTAAAGATTCAGTAGGTGAAAGTTTATCAATACCACTTACAAATTTTTTAAACTAGTTAAGTATCTACACTAATATAAATCTATTCTGTACCTTACCAAATAATTGAATAGACATAAATATCTTATTTTTTTTTTATATAAGAAAATATATTCAAATTAGTCTTTACTTCGGTTTAAATGAGAATAAAAACTTTAATATTAATTTAAAATATATAAAATTAAAGCCTATTAAAGGATATAATTCTTAAACATCTAATCCAATTATCGTTTCCATCAATCTAGCTACAAATATAAGCTAAAAATCTTTTTTCATATCTTTAAACTTAATAAATCCTTTCCTTTCCCACAAAAAAGTGAGAAGCTGAGGCATTGCAATTTTTTAAAAAGAATGGTGACTAGAGCTAATCTATATTTATTATAGATGGAACTTGTATTTAAATCAGAATAGACTCTCTTTTAATTAGTAAATATTAAAAACTATCAGAAAAAGAGATATACTTTAACTCCCTTTCCACCATACATCTTTCAATGATAGGTGAGGAATTAATATAAATAGAATATTGTTAGCTTTTTAAAAAGCACCATATCTTAAATCCAAAAGGAATATAAGACAGAGGGCAAAAAATATATTACTGGAAATTCTTTGATACATTTTTAAAGATCTCCGCCCCAGATAAACTAATGGTCAGTCAAGTGATTTAATCACATACTTATCTAACGAAGTATTAGTATATCATGTCGTTAGTATATAAGAATTCGCGATTAACCCAGTTCAATTTTAAAGGTTTCCAGTATTCGTCTTACCATAAATTAAATCAAAAAGAAATAATAAATGGCTCCTGTCTCAACATCATAAGAAATTAAGATTAAGGAAATAAGACTGCCTATTTGCTATTAAATTTCACTGTTATAGATTAACCTTTTAACTGATTATAGTAAAGCTGCTAGGGTCTACTGAGTCTTAATTATATTTTACAATATTAATCTACTCTAAGAACCATACGTGCCACTTTCATAGCATATGGCTCAAGCATAAATAAGCGAGATTTAACAAGCTATTTTACACTAACTCAAAGTGGGCTAAATTATATTAATTTATTTATTACTATTATTACAATAGTACATTCGCTTTATTGAGTTTCTTTTACCCTATATTAGTTATCATTTTTTACAATTTGACCTCCTTAAATTTTAAACTATAAATTTTAAATAAAAGGTTAATATAGGGCTTACCTAGTTATTAATAAAAGACTTTAATGATTAAATTAGGATTTCACTATACAATTTAACTTACAAATTTATCCAAATTAATATAAAAAAGAAAATTTGAAAGACCCATAAAGAAAGATGCGGGAAAACCTTTCTACAGAATTAAATTGCTTCAATCATGAATTCAAACTATTATCCATAATAATCGAGCTCTTTTATAGGCTTCATGTGATTAATTACTTAATGGACACGCTATATTGAGCTTAAGTAATGGGTTACAAAGTGGTGATTCTCCACATTCTTTTATTAATCTTACTAGTCGCGTTATATTCTTCCCGTCTACTTCCTGTAATCGAGCATCTTCACTCGAATTGTAATTTCACTGAGTAACTCTTAGAGACAGTAGGACCATCATTCTCCCGCCTAATTTATATCGTAAAATATATAATTAAGGCTTTTGGACTATATCTTTATATTAATTAATATTAAAATAATATTAAAATAATACTAAAATTCGTGTAGTCTCTAAGCATATTAACATTTATATTAAAAAGTCAAATTAAATGGGTTAAAAGGGAGGGGTAAAAATAAAATAGTAATAAAAATACAAAAGTAAATTAAAAAGTTAGATTAAATGGGTTAAATTTATTATAATTTCTTAATATCTTCTATATTAGAAGGTAATAAAGATTTATTTTCCAGATAAATAGCAAGAACTTTTTTAAATAGAAGAAAGGAATAATATTTTTTGGTTTGTAAAGGATATTTATCAAAAAAAGGAATTACTTTAGTTTGAAGGTCTTTCATTGAATGTACCTTGAAAACACTACCATGAGTGAGACTAGTATATACCTTCCCACAGCCAAAGAATAAAATAAGTTCATTTAACATTTCAACCTCTAAGCTTTCTTGTGTTACAGTATAAGAAAAAACCATAGAAAAATTGTTATTGTTATTTTCAGTTTTTACTACAGAAAATGAGAAACAACCTTCTGCATCCGTAAACCCTCTTACTCAATCAGCTTTATCACTGTGATTTAATAATCCTATGGTAGGTTCTAAATTATTTCTTTCCTCTAAATTTAATTTAAAACTAAATTTATCTGAAATTAGTTTGATTCTTTCTTGACCTTCTAAAGTAGTATGTTCCTTATTTTTAACTAATTCACAAGCTTGAATAAATAATTTTATAGTATTAAATCTTTTTTTAAGAATAAAATTACTAAGATTTTCCTTTAAAATAGGTAAAAGTATATTAAGTACTTCAGATTGCCTTGAAATTCTTAATCTATAAATTATTATTTTAGTTAAACCATCTTTAGTTATACCTTTATTTCCTATTTCCACTTTACCACAACCTAAAAAAAGAGAGATTGCAGTTAGAAAATCTTTATCTATTTGATGCTGATGAATATTAAAAATCAGAACTACTTGTTTTCCGGTTTTATGATTAGAGTTAGGTTTTAATTGTATTACACAAGAACCGTCACCTTCAAAGAAACCTAATATATAGCTAATATTTAGCTTGAATTTTTTTTTGTTTACGGTAATTATTTTATTGTTTTTCATATTTAATTTGATTATTTAATTTGATTAACCCACCATCAAGCCCTCCCCTTTGGGGAGGGGTAGATGACAGTAGGGCAGGAATTTCAATATAAAAATATTGTATCAATTAATTCCTTTTAATATAAATGTTACATTTATGCTGTTGATTAACCTAAAATATTATAATTTTTACTTAATTGAATAAGTATATAATATAACTATAAATAAGACCTAAAAAAGGTAGATATTAATAGTTGACCGTTTTCCAACATATAGAATTTTTTTACAATAGCAAAATGAGATACTATTGGTACTAGGAAGACATCATTTAAATGCCAAGTGATTACGCTACCTTTGGCTAATATTAAATAAGAAATAAATCTTATAAATATCGGACTATATCATATATTCTTAATAATAAATATCTTTACGTGTAGTCTCTGAGGTTTACTAAATAATTTTTATAATTAATTTATTATTCTTATTATTTAGATTATTTACCTGCTGATTAATTTTGAATTTTGATTAATTTAAATTTAAAACTAAATAATTAAAAAAGTTCCAGCATATAGTAAAGTTTAAAGAGGACCAAAGTAGATCCTCATGGTTAAGCAATATCTAATTAATTTGTTATTTTTAAGATAATAAGAAATAGAATTAGAATTAGACTATATCTTTTATATATATTTAAAGCTGTTTAAAGTAAAAATAGCTTTATATATTTTTTATAACGTGTAGTCGTTGAGGATGTATTATTACTTCCTGCTAGTTACATAATTATTCAGATTTTAACTGGTAATTAACTTGTAATAAATTCAGTAAAGAATATTTTAATGTGTTCTAGCATATAGTTATTAGAAAATTAAGTTATTTAAAAAGCTATAATTTATTATATTATAATTTATTATTATTATTAATTTCCTGGGCCTTATCCAGACCGCAATTTATCAGACCTTTGTTTAGTAACTAAATAATTACCTCACTTCCGTTAATGACATTGTGCAAATCTCGGCTAATATACAACTATTATTAATACTCGCATTAACCTGTGGTTGGAATAGGTAGATTTTTTCAAATTTTCCCCTCCTCAGAACCGTACTTACAACTTTCATCGTATACGGCTCAAGTGTTATTAAAAATATTAATTCACACCCATAAGTAAGTCAGCATCTTTTCAGATTAGTTATAAACTTATTCCTATCATTACAATAAGACATTCGCTTTTTACTTGTCCTTATCCACTTATCGATAATCAACATTACTATTGATACACTTTCTTATTAAAAAAATTCATAAATAAATAAATATAATAAATAAGAAGGAAATAATTGGACTTACACTGTTCCCTATTAAATACCTTAATTTTTACCTTAGGTTTTCATTCTACACCGGAGATAATAAGTTAGATCTATCAATCCCTAAAAAGAAGATTAATCCATATCTCAAATATTAATAATAATTTAATATTAATATAACTGTTTTAACGATGCCTTCATGAATTCAATAATTAACCATAGTAAAATAGCCAGCAATAAAATTTATTACTTTGTTCTAATAGCTTAGCACTAATTCGTTACCAATTTAGCACCTATTAGTAGGCTTAAGAGGATCTAAACTCGAAGCGGGTATTCTCCGCATTATTTAAAAGGACTTTACAGTTCGCACTTTTTAGTAAACAGTTGGGGCCCTTGGTTTTATGTTATCACCGTGTTTAAAATATACCCTTTTCAATAGTATATTTCTGTTGGTGACTCTACTTCTTGTCGAACGTACGCAGACAATTTGCCGAGTTCCTTAAAGAGTTTTCGCTCTACGCCTTAGTATTCTCTACCTACGAACCTTTGTCGGTTTATGGTACGGTATGTAATCAATAACTACAGTTTTTAAAAGCTTTCGACCACGGAGGATTAAAAGATTTATACCCTACTAATAATTATTGATTAAATTGATTATTTTACCTGGTCAGTATGTTCTAACAACATTTTTGACAATTTATCAATTTTGCAGCTCTTTACTTAACCTTAAATTTTAATTTCATAATTACACTTACTCCTGACTTTCAAGTACATAAAATAAGTTGCGACTTATAAATAATACTGGGATATATTATTTTGCACGAAAATAAAATAATAAGAAGACTGCACTCATCAACCTAGACTTTAGCCTAGAATCTTAGAGACCGATTAAAATTAATAAGATGATTTCCATTTCTCACAAAAAACTATAAAACCTTTCGTTTTCGGCGAGTTCTATTCTCAAGAACTTTTTACGTTACTCATGTCAGCATTCTCTCTTCAGAACATCATTAAAAATGAAACACTTTTAACTCTATTGTACTCTGAATGTTATACTACCTAACTTTAAATATATTAGATTTAAATTAATCATATTATAAAAAAAGTTAACACTATATCGGTAATTATTTTAAGACCCGATGAATTTACGGCGCATAATTAACAAAAGAATTAAAATATTAAACTTTAATTCAATAATTAACTGTTGAGTTGTTACACACTCTTTAATCAATAGCCAATTCCGAGCTCATGACACAGATATATTCATAATTCACGGCCTCATTTTCACTTAAATAATTTGTGGGACCTTAATTAGTGTTCTCGGCTGTTTCCGTTTTGACTATCCACCTTAGAACGAATAGTCTGAATGTCTATCATCAATTTATGTAATTCCGAAACTCAATTGCAAAGGTAAGATTTTCACATCCCCTCAACCTGAACGGCCTCTATATTTTGAGAATATAGATTAGTTTGCAATGGCCCGTATTGTACCTGCATAAATCTTAAATTATAAATAAATATAATTATTAAATAGACTTTCCTCTAAAAAGGTTTTCGTATAATACCAGCTATACCATGTTAGATTAGCATTTCCAAAATATTACCTATAGTTCTTACTATAGTTTAGACTATACTTTCATTTTACAATGATTTTAGGCTTATTATAATCAAGGGATACAAAGAAATAAAATTATCAAACTACTAAATCATATGAATATGTTTAATAAGAGTGATACACAAAGAAAAAAAGAAACAAACAGGACTATTTTTTTGTAAATTTTTGAATGTATTGTGATTTAGTTAACTTACGTCTACCAGAGTCATTCATCTCTCAAGCTAAATTTACGACTCTTCTTAAATTTGAATCGGTTTTAATACCTTCATTTTTAAGAATCTCACAAACTTCTTTAAAAATTAAGAAGTGCTCCTGTCTTCGGGTGTTAAACTCCATATCTTGAAAAACAGGAATAATATTATTCATAATTGAATTTAAATTTTGAACTTGATATCTAGCCGCAGCAGTAGGTAACTGATTAACATAACCACATTGGAAAAATAGTTGCAATTCGTATAACACAGATAAAGAAGCTAATTCATGAGTTAAAGTAAAGTTAGAATTAATTTTTCGCTGTTTAGTAACGAAAGCAAAGTTAAAACTTCCATCTCCATCGACAAGCCCTCTTACAAACTCTTTAGTTAAAGGTTTCAAAGGTCTAATCTTAGAAATTTCCATTTCACTTTCAGGAACTTCAAAAGTTAAATTATTTTGTATTGCATAAGATTTTAAACTTTCTAAAAGCTTAGCTTTACCTTCAATAGTTCTATTAGTTGTATCAGGATTCATAAAAAAACCTAAATCAACTATCTTTAATAGCCCTTTTAAATTTAAATGCTGATTTTCAGCCATAAGTAAAACAATTTTTTTAAATTGAATATAACTAGTAAATTTACCTCCTCTAAGTAATGATTGATCAAATAAAGGAAGAATTACATTAATTATACTTTTAATATCTTTTACCACAAAAATAACACCTTCTCGATTTCTATAAACTTTTCCAACGTTTAGTCATTGCTGTAAAGCGACAAACATATCTAATTCTTTGTTAGATTGCGATAAATTAAAAATAGCAACAGGTCTAACAGGTAAACCTTTTTTGTTGTTAGTTGCTTCAAAAGATATTACAAAACTACCATCCGTTTGTGTAAAACCAGCTAATCATTCTGGACTAAAGATAAAGTTTCTATTTTTATTTTTCTTTAATTTATTAGAATTTTTACTTAGTTTTACCTTTGCTTTTTGTTCTTCTAATTCAAAATTAGTTTTCATTTTTTTAAGTTATAATCCTTTGGGACTGGTAATAAGCCATGATCACTTTGAAACAGTAAAATGCTAGCGTGTTACCTTAAATAAGTTAAATTTAAAGTCTTATTTTTTCAAATAAAGTCGTTACGGGGTAAATTTCCAATAATCAATTCGAATTTTGATTAACAATTTCTAAAAAATAATTGTTGTTTCTAAGAAAAAATACTTCCCACGGTATTTTCTTGTAACTCGCTTAAAATTAAATAAGAGGGTATACAAAAGATTTTCACCGTTTTGAGCTAGAGTTTTCATTTAAAATTCACTTTTAAAAGGCGGCAAAACACTATACCGCTTTCCTTTCCTCATCGGAGCCTTCTTCAACAGACAACCGTTCGATCCATTAAAAATCTGGAAAAAGAAAGATCACATGGTTTCGGGTCTAATAATAGTAACTCACCTGTAACTATCTATAAAAAATTCATAGCTATTTAAAAAAATAAATAGGTAGAATTCTAATTTAGCTAATTAATACTTAAAAAAATATTAAATTTAACTAAACTACTAACTCTATCTTATAAAATAAAATAAAATTATTACAAAATAATTCAGTCGCTTTCACTAGGGCTATTAACCTCGCTACTACTATTAACTTGCTGACCCATTATGCAAAAGGTACTTTTTTAACAGTAAAATTTACCGTCTCAAAATGCTTATAGAGTGTACTAATTCAAGTTTTTCCCTCACGGTACTAGTTCACTATCGCTAAATTTATTATACTTAGCCTTAGAGGATGGTTCCCCTATCTTCCATCAAGTTCTCTCTCGATGTACTCATATAAATTATAAATACTTATTATTATTCCCTCACTAGGACATACCTTCTCTGGTATTAAACTAACCTACCTTATTTTTTTTAAATATTAAATATATTTATTTAGATAGATAAAAATAGAATAAGTTGCTCTCCAACCTTCACTAAAGTAAAGGGATATAGGGGCAGTAGGAAAGACATGATTGTAAATCGAAGATATTCAGATTCTAGTTAAATATTAAGATAAACAAACCGACTACTACTAATTTTTGTTATTAGTGGCTGTAGTAGGCATTCATGGCTTTAGTTTAAATTTAATAAGAATAAAAAAAGTATTAGCCCTCCTCTTCTTTTTTAAAAAATAAAATATCTTATAAAATTAAAAGATTTAGGCTGTTATAATTTTGGCTGATCCGATTTCACTCACCATTACTTTCGGAGTCTCGGTTGATTTCCTTTCCTTTCCTTACTATAATGATTTATTTCAGGAAGTATTAATAAAGGTTTTTACCTAGGATTGTAAAAAGAACATATAAATAGAACTTAAAATATTAAAATTCTTTAATACTAGCTTATTTATAATCATATTACGAATATTAAAAAATAAAACTAGAGATTAACTTAACCCGCTTCAAAGACGATTAAGACTTAGGAGAGAATCAAATTAATAAAGAAAATATATTTTAAAGTTTACTTACTAAATAATAGCACTTCTTTTACTAGAAAAAGGTAATATCAGTAGCTAATAGTGTTTCTCTTTTCACGCAGATATTTTTGTTTTCTACTTCTTAAAGTCCTTTTAAATAAATTTGCATAACTTTCCTTAGCAACTCCTTTAATTACTTTGATGTTATTGTCAATATTGTCATCGATACTTTTAACAATTTATCCTACTACGTTTAACTATTTTCCTTTTAATATCCATTTAAAGAAGACTATATAAAAAATATTCTCTAATTTTAATTAAATTAAGCTTAATCTTATACAGGACTACGCTTATACCAAATGACTAGACTTTTTACACTTTTTTTTAGCACTAATAGAACAATGAAAATATTTTTTAAATACATAAATGAATGATGAGATCTCTGACAAGGAAATATTAATTGAGGTATTTACACATTTGGGCAACCATTTTTAAACCTTACAGTATCTCTCACTAAACTAGTCTTTCCTCGTAAAGTGGCTAATAAATTTATTAAGAGAATTAATGAACATTATGTTTTCGATTTAATTGGTTTTAGAGTTTATAATATTGTATTTATTCTTATGTTTGTATTTATTAATATTATTATTTTAACTATTCTTTTTATTATTATTCTTAAATTATCTTATTGATTCTACTGTTTAGGTTATTGATTATTATCTTGATTTATTTGAAATCCTTATTTATATATTATAAATGCAATATTAACGTTTATATTTAATATTCTGTTTGCAATTGTTATTAAGTTACCTATTTTAATCTTTTTAATCTTTTTATTAATTAGACGATTAAGTAAGATGAATTTAAATTCAATTCCAGAAAGAAGAGAAATTCCATTATGATTATCTAGACTTTTATTTGAAACTGATTATACTGTTAAGATCTTAGCATTCTTTGGTGGTCCTATTGCTATGGGAATGATTTGTTTATTTACTAATTATGGAATTACTGCAGCATTATTTGGTTTATTATTAATTCTTATAATATTTAATATTGTAATGGATCAAAGATTTATTAATTTTGTATTTAAATATTCGATTTGATTTAATGAAGCTAGTATGCAATTACATGATTCTCTAGTTCAAATGAATAATTGATGATTAGATAGATCTAATTGATGATTAGATAGATCTGGAATTAAAAATGAAAATAATAATACACCATGATTAAATAATGAAGCACTTAAAGGTAAAGTACATGATTATGAACCTTATCATGGACCAAAAGCTGATGGTAAAATTGCTGGATTTAATTCAATATTAACACAATATAATTCTTTATTTAGTTCCGCTTATAATATACCAAGTTTTAATTTATTAAATCAAAATTTAGATTCTAATCTCCCTACTGTGCAAATTGATGATGGAATTTTATCTGCATCAATTCAAAATTTACATATTGGAATTCCACTAGGTACATTACTTCAATGATCTATAATGCAAGATTTTAAACAAAAGGTTGATTTATTAGTAGAGCAAATGAAATTAAATCATAATAGTAAAGTTATATCAAGTTTATTAAATAGACCTGAAATGAAATCTATGTTTAGAATTCCTCCAGTAAATGATAATTTATTTTCTCCTTATAGTAAATTAAGTTCTAATTTAAAATTAGTTAGAGGTCCTAAAGGGCAAAGAACTTTTAGTACAATAATTAAAACATCTTCTCCTTCAGTAAAACGATTAAAGGGTTACTTAGGTTATAATAGATTTACCGAAATTTGTTTAATGACGGATGTCCTTTTAGATAATCAAAAATTAAATAGCTCTGCTTTAGAAAATCTTTTAAGACTTAAAATAGACTCACAATTAGAAGAAAATAAAATCTATAATGGTTTATTTATGATTTATAATACAGATATTTATGGTAAAGCTGAAAGGTATACTTTAAGTAAAGCAATAAAATTAGGAATTGGAGTAGATTATAAAGCTATTTCTGAAAGATTGATTATAAGATTAAATCAATTACATGAAAATTATCAGGGTGATTTAGGAAGTGGATCTGCTAAATTAATGTTATTAGATAAAATTTGATTATCCGAAGAAGAATATAACAGTAAATTAACTTCTAAAACAAAATCGAAAATTCTTAATTATCTTAATGAATCTATATTATCTTCTGAAGATACTAAAACGATAAATGTAGATTTAGATATTCAAAAAATTGAAGAAAAGATTTTAGGAGAATATAAAGAAATTCAATATAATAATTATGGTGATTTAATTAAGTCTAATAAAGATATACTGCGAGAGGTAATAGAAAATGATGGTGCTTCAGTTTATAAAAATAGTTTAATTAGCCAAGATAGATTATTAATGGTTACATCTTTAGATAATAAATTTAAGGTCGATATTATATCAACAAATTATAATCTTAATAATATAATTTTATCTTGAACAGATGAGATATTAGAAGGTAATATATTAATTAGAACAATTTCTGAGTATCAATTCTATTATAATAGAGATAGTGGAAATCAAAAACTAATTAAAGTTGAAAAGTTATTTAATTTCCCTAATATGATAGTAAGTTCAAAAAATCAAGTTAAAAATACTAACTTTGGTTCAATTGATTTAGAAACTCTATCAATTACTACAGATGGAGAACAAGAAACTTATGCTGGAGGATATTGTATTAAATCTAGCGATAATGAACTAGGGTATATACAAAAAACATTTATGAGTAAAGATATAAATGAATTAATTATTGAAAATATAATAGATTCGATCTTTGATTATATTAAAGGAAAAGAAGGATCAACTAAGAGAGAACAACAAGCTAGAAATGGATTAAGTTTATACGCTCATAATTTAAGTAGATTCGACTCATTAGAAATTATTAAAGGATTAATCAATATTAAAGGAAGTTTAAAATATGAAGTAGAAGGAAAATGAAAAACAGAAGAAAATAAATTATTATCTTTAAGAATTAAAGAAAAAGAAAGTAAATTCTATATTAAATTAATAGACTCAGTATCATTTTTTAATTTTACTAGCTTAGATAAATTATTAAAAACTAATAATATAGACGTGCAGAAAGGTAAATTTCCACATTCTTTTATTAAACCTTATAATTTAAATTACGTAGGTAATAAACCTGCAATTGAATATTATAATAATATTAGTATTGAAGAATATGATAATATACCATTAGAAAATTGAAATATTAGAACGGAACTGACAAAATACTTAGAATCTGATATTATTGGTTTATTTAAGTTAATTGAATTACACCACGATCGATACTATGAAAAATACAACTTAAATATGATGGATTTTATTACTTTCCCATCATTTGCTAAAGCTATTTTCACAAGTAATTACTATAATGAAGACCATGAAATTAAAGTTATTAAAGGTAGAATCGAAGATCAAATTAGAACTTCATATTTAGGAGGAATGATTCATGTAAGAAATAATAAAGAAATTCATCAAGGTTTCCATTATGATATGAATTCACAATACCCTAATGCAATGTTACAAGATATGCCAACTGGTAATCCAATTTTAACTTCAGAGAAAGATCTTAATAAGTTATTTGGATTTAGTTATGGATTAATAACACCACCATCTGAATCTGAACTAAAAGTTCCATTATTAAGACAAAGAATTGATGGAGAGACAATTTACCCAAGAAAACCTTATAAAGCAATGATTTTCACTGAACTAATTAAAGAAGCAATTAAATATGGATATAAATTTGAAGTAGAATTCTCATATAATTTTAATAGAACAGCAGATGTATTTAAAAAATATGTTTTAGAGCATTATAAAGATAAACAAAATGCTAAAGATGTTGTAACAAGAAATATTAGTAAATTACTTTTAAATTCACTATATGGAAAATTCGGAATGAAAGAAATTGATTCAAATATGAAAATTTTACCAATCGATAAAGCATTAGAACTAGAACAAACTAACTATGTAGATTATATGTTCCCATTAAATAGTCAATTTGCTATAGTAAAATACAGAGGAAGATTACCTAATGAAGCAAGACAATTATTTATGGACAAAGAATTAAATATTAATGTCCCAGAGTGAACAACTAAAGAATTATCTAGTGGGAATGTTAAGGGAGTACAATCTTCAATTCCTATAGCTTCAGCAATAGCAAGTTATGCAGCTGCTTCTATGTTCAAATATATGAATATTAAAGGTAATAACTTAATTTATATGGATACGGATTCAGCAGTATTAGAAAAACCATTAAGTAAAGACGTAATAGGAAAAGAATTATTAAAATTAAATTAGATTATTCAATTAAAATCTAGGTGGGAAAAGGGGTTTAGTATAAAATAGTAAATATATAAATTACATTAGGTGGTACTTCTAATCAGAGTTAATTCTCCCTCTAGGTAGGGGGTAGGTTTACTTAGGAATATAAAGAAAAGAAACAAAATTTTTATATTATTTATCGAATTATTACCTTTTTAAAAATTAATCTGATTTAAAATCCGGTCTAATAAAAATACAATTAAAAACACAGCTAAATAAATAAATATAACAAAAAATAAAAGTTTTTGCGCAATTTCAAGTGCTTTAATATCCGAAAATTTTCTATCAAAGATAAATAATCAAATTAAACAATTACTACTAAAATAGAAAACAAAAGGAATAAAACTTTGAGCTGGGCCATAAAGTGGCGGACAACCTAATCACAATATAAAGAGAACTGATAAGGCTCCGATAAATTGTAAAGTAAATTTAAATAGTAATATAAAAACATCTTTAAATTTTGTGTATATAGTAAAAATAAAATTTCGGATCATTATAATAAATTTTTAAACGTAGTTAAAGTATCCTACCCTCTTAAACTTTATTTGAAATTTGTAGCTATAACTCATCTTAAAATTATTACCGTGGGGAGGGAGAGGAGAAAGGGATTAAACAGAAAAATTAGTAAAAGATGAAAATATGTCTTTACCTTCCTAAGAAACACGGGAGGGGCAGACTTCAATTAATTTTCAAACCAAAATATAAATCATATTAAAGTTTACAATTAACTAAATTTCATTTTAATATAAAGGAGAATATGCCCATCCAAATTAAAATATAGATGAGAAATAACATATAATTGTAATAAAAGTAAGAAAATAAAAAACGAAATTAAAAAAAGAAAAGCAAAAAAAGTAAATTTATCGCTAAGACTATCGCCTGGTTTTAGAAATTTAGCAAATCAACTGTTAGCAATAAAAGTATAACTTAGTAAGAATTTATTTATTAAGCCAGAAAACAATTTAATAAAATTGAGATAAGCTAAAAAAAAAAGATTAATAAATAGTAGAACAGTTATCGTTAGCATACTATTTAAAAAAGTTTCTATTGGAGGTAGATCTGGGTTAGGTGCTTCACCAACTTCTAAAGGGGAATTAATAAACATATTATTGATATTAGCGTGTGGAGAGGATTGGATTAAACTATTAGTAATGTCTAGACTATTAGTAAAACCTTGACTAATCCCTTCCCCTGTGTAACTTTGGTAGGGGAGAGCTCTATATAAATATGAATCTATTCGCAGTCCAGTTATCGTATTATTACCCGCATAAAAATAAAGAATATTATTTAAATTTAGGTCAAATACAAAAACAACTACAACTATAAACACAGCTAAATAGGCCAATATACTAACAAATAAGACTTTTTGTGTAATTTCAAATGCTTTAATATTCGAAAACTTTCTATCAAAGATAAATAAATAAATTAAATAGTTACAACTAAAGAAGAAAACAAAATTAAAATACTTTAGAATTAAAGGATAAGTTATTCATAATACAATTATAGCTAAAAAGACTAAAAGAGTAAAATTTCAGAGTAAGATGAAAACATCTTTAATTTTTGGGTATATAGTAAAAAATAAATTTCTGATCATTATAATAAAATTTTAAAAAATAGTTAAGTCTCTTACCCTTTACCTTTAAAAAAATAGCTTTAGTGCTTGCCACCTGCTAAACCTTTCATTTTAAACTCACAATTTACCCTCAGGAAAGTTAAGGGATAAATAAAAGTAGATATTTAAGGGAGAGAATATATAAGAAGGCTAGGGATAAAAATAAAAAATAAGAAAAGAACAAAATAAAATAAAATAAAGTATACTTTATTCTGGAATTGTGATTATAAACGGAAAGTGAAATTAAGTAACCCTACTTGAATTTAAGATGTGTATACACAAGAATATATTTATCTAGATTTTCATTTAAATTATTAACTGATAAATAAATAATAATTAGGTAGCCAAATATAAAAAATGCAAGAATTAAAAGTAAACTAAAATAAAATTGATCATTATAATCTTTAAGAGGTTGAAAATATTTTGCAAATCTGCTATTAGCTATAAAAGGTAAAGCTAAAAAGAATTTAAAAAAATACGCAGAAAAAAATCTATAGAAAAAAATATAGAAAAAGAGACCTAAAGATATAGATAATCATAGAATAGATGTAAGTGTATTATCTAATAGACCTTCTAAAGGAGTATATGAAATAATTTCTGTAGGTTCTAAAGGTGAATTAATAAAGGGTTCAATACCGGGACTTGGAACTCTTAGTAGATCTGGATTAGCATGAGGTGATGTTTGGATCATTTGCTCAGCTGATTTAATACCAGCCTCTACAACATTATTATTTAAAACATAATCACCTAAATTTGATGCCCCTTTCCCTAAAAAAACTCCAGATGTACCTACGCCTAACATCATTCCCATTTTTTGCAAAGGTGTTCCAGGAATATTTTTGGCTGCTGCACCTAGAGCTGCACCGAAACCATAATGTCCCTCCTGAAACTGATTCTTTACATATACTTGCGTTTGAGTTTTACCTGTTTCCAAAGTAGTAGTTACAACCTCAGTAGAAACTATATCCCCTGGAGCGCAATAAATGAAATTATCTGAAATATATTGATATATAAAAAGTACAAATAATACAAAAAGGAAAGTACCTATATAAGTAAATAAAATTATTTGCATATATCTTATAGGTTTAAGGTCTGAAAGTTTACCTTTATCCAAAATAAATGAAAAGATTAAAACTGAAATAGTTGTACAAAGAATATCTACAATATATTTATTAAAAAGAGGATAAGTAAAAAATATAAAAAGTAATGTTAAGCTAATTAAAATAAATCCTTTTAAAATTACTTCTCTTTTTGCTAAGACAGGGGTTATTAATCGATTAATAAATAATTTAGATTTAGTAAGTACACCTCAGGGAAATAATCCAGCCATTCATATCGTTTCTAAGTCATTCCCTAAATTTAGAGGTTTGTTTATATCCAGTCCTAATATTCAATTAAAAGTTTCTATCTCATCTATTTTAATAGAATAAGGTAAAAGAAAGGTTATTAAGGATACAAAACAAATTGCACCTATTATAAACAGTAAATATCTTTCGAATTTAAACATTAAATTAAATAAATTGAGAACATTAGATATTAAATGGTTTAAGAATTTTTTAAACATTGTAGTTCAAAGAGAAATCAGAGATCTAAACCCTAGACACAGATTTAAGAAAGAATTTAAAATACTACTACTAATTAAAGCTAAAGATAAAGATAAACTATCAATTCAACTTAAATATTCCTCTACATTTACAGTGTTAACTACAATTGGCATGAAGCTATGATATACACCACATAATTCACTACATTGTCCAGTAATAGTAGTTTCTCTATCAGAAAGGAAAGAAGCTTGATTTAGTCTTCCTGGTGCAGCATCTAATTTAATACCAGCAGAAGGTAAAGCAAAATCATGTAAAACGTCTGTAGATGTAATTAAAAATCTAACATGAGTATCAGTAGGAAGAACTACAGGTTGATCAACTTCTAATAATCTCATTTGTCCTAATTCAAGATCAGATTCAGGTACCATATAAGAATCAAATTCAATAGGATCACCAGATTCTGTTTCATAATCAGAATATTCATAGCTTCAATATCATTGACTACCTGTTGCTTTAACCGTAATAGTAGGTAAAACAAGTTCATCAATAATATATAATAATTTGAAACTAGGTATAGCAATAGCTATTAAAATTATTGCTGGAAAGATAGTTCATAATACTTCAATTAAAGTACCATGTACTAAATATTTATAAGTAATTTTAGAATTATTTGAATTAAAATGTAAGATAATTGCACCCATCATTCAAAATACTAAAACTGCGATGATCACTAAATAAAAGAAAATAGAATTATGTAGTTCTAAAATCCCATTAAAAGTTGGAGAAACTCCATCTTGGAAACCAATTGCTCAAGGTTCTGGCGTATCCGCAAATACCACTAAGCCTAGGTTTAAAAGTAAATTATAAAAAAAAGTCATTGTTTGTGTAAAATATATATTATTAAACTAGTTAAAAAACTAGCAGATACTTTTAGTATCTTAAAATTATCCTTGAATATTTCCTTGCCTTAGCTAATCTACTAATATTAATAATAAATTTTTAGAGAGCTAGACTAGGGCCCGTGACTCCACATCCATTTAAAATGTTTTTCACTTTGTGTGGCTTTATTATCAATTAGATAAACATAAAAATTAAAATGATAAAATAACGGTTAATTCTATATCTTACTTTAAAATTGCTCCTTTCTTTTAAATTAAAAAACTTTTAGCCACTTTTTAAAAGTTTAAGACTCAAATCTAGAGGGAGAAGCGATTAATAAAATAAAAATAAAATGTTTATTTTGAATAGTACATTGCCATCCTTATTAAAATTAAAAAGTTAAATAAGAGAATAGAAAAAAAGGTGTCATGTCAAAAAAAAAGACTAAAGTAAAAGTAAAAAGATTAAAGTAGAGTTAGTAAGAGATTAAAGTAAAAATAAAGTAAATTAATAGAAAGATAAATAAACTAAACTAAATTAATTTTAAACTAATTCTTTAGGAGGACTAACGTTATACTTCAAGGATCAAGAAAATGTAGTAACGAGCTACTAATCTATAAATATTTAAACTTATAAATTAAATCCTCTTATTTTCTTATACAAAGGAGGGCAGGGGTAAACAAAGTAAAGTAAAAGTTAAAAATGAAAATTAAGTTAGTGTAATTCGATAGCGTCTTTTAAGTAACTACTTAATAATAAAGTAAATACATAAGCTTGAATAATTGAAACACCAATTTCTAATCCAATGATAGCAACAAATAATGCAAAAGGTATAATAGCTAAAACGGCTATAATTATACTACTTGTAAACATTTGAGCTAAGAATGTTGAAAGGATTTTTAATAATGCATGACCAGCACATAAATTAGCTAATAATCGAACTCCTAATGAGAAAGCTCTAGCAAAGTAACTAACTAATTCAATTAAAGTTAAAAGAGGAGTTAACATTAACGGTGTACCAGCTGGGATAAAATAAGAAAAGAATTTAATTCTATGTTTAGCTAAACTTAATAAAGTTACAGCAATAAATACCGTAATACTTAAACCTAATGATACAATAATTGAAGTTCCTATAGTAAAGTTATAAGGAATATTACCAATTAAATTAGAGATAATAATAAAGAAGAAAACAGAATAAACTAAAGGGAAGTATTGCTCATTATGAATTCCAATTTGTTCTCTAACAATAGATAAAATGCTAGTATAAGTAGTTTCTAAAGCAATAGATCATTTAGAAGGAATTAATTTAACATCATTATTACCTAAAATATGGAATGAAATTAAAATAGCTAATACAATTAAAGAATATAAACCTAAATTAGTTAATGAGATTATAAAATAATCAAAAATAGGAGCATTAAGAGAAATTAAATTTAAAACTTCAAATTGTTCTAATGGTGAATTAATAAAAATATTTGTTAAGTTAATCATTGTATATTGTAATATTATAAATTTATAATTGAATTTAATATTTATACCTCTCCTATCAAGCCCGGAGGGGTAGATTTAAAAGGTCGATATGTTTTCTGGTAAGAAGACTATTACTTTATAATAAGTTTGAAAATAAAGTGGTTTAAGCAAGTGGCAAGCTATATTTCCTATATCTTTTAAATAAGGTTAAGGTAGGAATTTCACACTTTACCTTTTTAGGGTAGGTATAAAAGTTTAAGAGGGTAGTAAAATATTAAATTATCCTTAAATATTAAAATCACTTCTATTTATTAGCTTTTAAAAGCAGATTAAAGATAGAAGAATAATAATAAATTAAGGGGGATAGGTTTCTTTTTCAATAGTATAGATTCTATTAAAAGAGAAAATAAAAATAAGAGCTCTAAACTTAAGATTATTAAGTGGTAGGAGGTTAAATTTATACTCTTAAATAACCCTATCATCTTTTCGGTGGAGAGTTAATTAAGGACTAATATGAAATATCATATTTTGAAAGCAAATAGAGTTGAACTATTTCTTTCCCTTTAAAAGAGGGACACTCAACCACCCGAGTTCTGCTTTCTTTCGCTGTGAAGCACGGAACTGGCAAGATTTGAACTTGCGACTCTTTTTGGAGTGCTCGTTTTCAAGACGAGTGCAATAAACCCCTCTGCCACAGTTCCAAATTTAAATCAATTTATTAATCTTGAGTAGTAAAGGAATCGAACCCTTCTTAGTCATAAAAGACAAATGCATTTACAGTGCACGACCATTACCATTCGGAGCAACTACCCTCTAATTTACCCTATTAAAATAAGTAAGATTTATAAAATTTAATAAGACTGAGTCGCCCAGACTCGAACTGGGATAAAGCCATCACCAAAAAATGGTGTTTTTCCAAATTAAACTACGACTCATTTTGCCAAAAACTGGAATTGAACCAATATTTGAATCTTACAAGGAAACTGTTTTACCAATTAAACTATTTTGGCCTTATAATCTAATATAATTTAATTTAATTTAATTTAATATTATATAACATAATATAATAGAAATTAATAGAATAAATAGAATATATAGAATATACTAATTTTAGTATTTCGAGCCCTACCCGATTTGAACGGACATCTTCTCAATCGACAATCAAGCACTTTACCAATTAAGCTAAGGGCCCATTATTAATAAATAAATAATTAATTAATTAAATAAATATAATTTGTTTATAAAGTTGAGAGTTATATAAAGAGGGATAACAGGAAAAATAAATAATAAATTAAATAAGTAAAGTAAAAGTAAATTAACTAAAGCTAAAGGGCACTATAGTCAAGTTATTAAAATCAAATAATTAAGCAATATGATAAATTAATTCAGAGACGTTACAATGTAATGAATCTAAAATTAAGTTAGGGAATATACCTAAGATTACAGTAGGAATAAGAAGAGTTATTAAATTAAAGAATTCTAATCGATTTAGATCAGATAATGGTTTTAAATGACTAGAGTAAGCACCAAAATTAATTCTATTAAATAAAAATATAGAATAACAAGCAGTTAAGAAGATACTAGTTGCTCCTAATATAGCTAAAATTGGAGAAATTTGAAATAGACCAATTAATGCCATTTGTTCTCCAACTCAACCTGCAGTTAAAGGAATTGAAGCATTAGATAATGCAAATATTAAAAATAAAATAGAAAAAATAGGCATAAAAGTAGCTAAACCTCTAATATAAGGAATAGTTCTACTATGAACTCTTACATATATACATCCACCTACTAAAATAAATAAAGCAGGAGAAACAAAACCATGACTAATTGAAACTAATATACCTCCTTCAATACCAATTACTGAATTAGAAATTAAACCTAAAACAATTAAAGCACAATGACTAATTGAAGATAATGCAACTAATGCTTTAGAATCATGAGTTCTTAATGCAGATAATGAAGCATAAACTAGAGTAATAATACAAATTCCTTGAACTAAAGGACTAAAATAATGAGTAGCATCAGGTAAGAAACCTAATAATATTCTAAGATAAGCATAAGTAGCTAATTTTAAAATTACAGCAGCTAAAATAACTGATCCACTTAAAGGAGCTTCAACATGAGCTCTGAATAATCAACCTGTAAATGGTCAAAGTGGAGTTTTAATAGCAAAAGCTAAAAAGAAACCGATTCATAAAATTTTTTGAGAATTAAGACTAATTTCAGAAATACTTAATAAAATAAAATCAGTAGAACCTAATTGACTATAGATTAATAATATTGATAATAACATAAATAAACTACCAAATAAAGTATATAAAAATAATAAAAAGGCTGCTCTTACTTTAGCTTCACTTGCTCCTCATATTCCAATAATTAAGAATAATGGAATTAAAACACTTTCAAAGAAAACATAAAATAATAATAAATCAATAACAACGAATACTGCTATTTGTAAAGTTTCTAATAATAAAATTAAAATAAGATATAATTTTAAATGTTTATCTATTTCTTTGTAAGAACTTAATAATGCAATAGGTGTAATAAAAGTTGTTAATAATACAAAATATATTGAGATAGAATCTATTCCTAAATTTAATTGTAAAAATGAAGGTAAATATGTTGAATTAAACTCAGTGACAAATTGATACCCTAAATAATTAGCATCAAACTGTAATCACATAATAATTGAAATAAATAAATTCACTAAAGAAGTAATTAAAGCGATTTGTTTTAAAACTGAATTTTGAGCATTACCTAAACTTCAAGGTAAAGTAATTGAATTTGATCCATTATTTGATATAACTATTTCATTTTTATAAGGAAATAATAAGATAAAAATAGAACCTAATAAAGGGACTACTAATAAGGTTAAAGGAGTAAAGATATTCATTTTTTAGAAATAAAGATTAAATTTGACTATTAAATAATCGACCTTTTTTCCATTAAATAGGAAAATTAAAAGTCGGAAAATAATATAAATGTCATATAAAGATAAACAGAGTCAAATCCATAACTAAGCATTAATCTAATTATTAAATCTCGATTAAGCTAGACTTCATCTTGTTAAAGGGAAAGGATCAAGATAGAGGAGGGATTATATTATATAAGGGTAAAATCAGGGAATCGAACCCTGACTCTCACTGCCACAAAGTACTGTTCTACCATTAAACTAAATTTACCTTTTCCAAATTTATTAGTTCTCGGAGCTGGTGTTTTACACCCGCAAACCACGATTTAATTATAATTTAAAATGTTTTTTTTTATAATATAGAATTTATATTATAGAATATTTAATATATAATTTTAATATATTATTTATTCTTCGCGTCATCATTTTTTTTAATAACCCAGTTTATATATATTTTATAAAGGGGTCGGACTAGAAAGGATTCGAACCTTTAAATTCAAAATGAATAGCAATTAGCAATTGCTTTAACCTGCCAATGTATACTAGTCCAAATTTTTATATCCTCTACCCGATTTGAACTGGTGATTTCGATGCGAAAGATCGATGTATTACCACTATACTAAGAGGACTTGATGCTCCGAGATAGAATTGAACTAACATTTCTTCTTCTTCAGAGAAGCGCTTTAACCATTGAGCCATCGGAGCTAAATAAAAGATGGAGAAAGCGAGACTTGAACTCACATAAGTGTAGTGCAAATACACTGAATTACCGATTATTCGATTTCCCCTTATTAAATTAAGAATAAGAAAAAGAATAAAAATAACAAAAAGAATACGAATGACAAAAATGAATACGAATGACAAAAATGAATACAAAAAGAATATTTCTATAGATATCCTCTCTTTTATGCGTTTAAAGAAATTTACTTAACTTTAAAATAAGCTAGGGATAAAATATAAAAATAAAAATAGAATAAATTAAGTTAAAATAAATGTTTATTTTCTTCGGGGTCATAAGACTTTAAAATTAAACAGCTAAATTAACTTTATTAGAAATAGAGATAGTATTATTACTTGAATTTATTGATTTAATAGGTAATGCAATATCCATTAAAGTATTTTCAGCTATTCCAATTATAGGTACAAAGATTAAGAAGTGACAGAAGTATAAAGCTGTACTAATTTGTCCAATTTCTATAAAAGGAGTTTCTGGATGTAATTGACCGATTCACATTAAGATTAAGAAATTTACAAAGAATAATCAATTAAATATTTTCATTAAAGGTCTAAATTGAGAACTTCTGATTCTAGAAGTATCAACAATAGGTAAAATTAATAAAATAAATAAAGAACCAAACATTGCAATAACTCCCATTAATTTATTAGGAATAGATCTTAAAATAGCATAGAAAGGTAAAAGATCATATAAATATTAACATTCTTTTTCAATAATGATTGGACTATTTCTTCATCCTTTACTGAAGGGCTCGCACTTTTAATTTTTAATAAATAAATAAGAAAAATGTTAATATTAAATTTTACCTTTATAATTAGGCCGGGTATAAAAAAAGAAAATGAATTATATACCCCTGTGTCACTTTAGTGGGGGAAAGGAGCTTTACATATAGTCTCTGAGGAATCCTATTTAGTTAAGCATTCTACCCCGGAGGGCTTATTATTTTATAGAAAGAATTATAAATTTTGGTTTCCTGCTGATTGTCCTTTACATATTCTACTTAATATTAAATAAAGGAGTTTCCAGCAAATAGTAAAGTATATTTGATCATAAGATTACTCTTAAGCATGACATCTTTTTTATATCATTCAGGTACAATAGAGCTTGGTGTAGCCATTGGATTACTTGGTACATAATTATCACTGTGTCCTAGTACATTAGGGAATCAACAAACAAAAATTGTTAATACTAATAAGAAAGCAAATACTGTTACTAAATCTTTAAATGTAAAGTAAGGATGCATTGCTAATCTATCAACATTTCCAGTAACTCCATTAGGATTATTTGAACCATGAGTATGAAGCATTTTAATATTATATTAACTCCAGCACTATATAACTATTTTGGAGCAAAGCACTCCCTCCTTTTGATCTGTGATTAGGGAGGAAGGAATTTATCCTAAAAATAATTAAGTAGATGAGGAGGTGGACTATATCTTTATCTTAATTAAATAGTTAAAGATATCAAGCATTAAGTCTCTGAGGATACTAAATTTAGTTTCCTGCTGGTTATCCTTTTGATTTTTAAAATATTACTTTATTTTTTTGTATTACTAATATAAAGTATTTAAAGTTTAGAAACTTCCAGCATATAACTTGATTAATTAAATATTTATCAATATTTATAGCCCTTCATTTTGGAGCTAAGAAGTGTGCAACTACTAAAGCAGCTAATACAAATGGAAGTAAATAATGTAAAGAAAAGAATCTATTTAAAGTAGCATTCGAAACACTAAAACCTCCTCAAATTACAATATATTAATGATAAAATTTTTAAATTATATCTTTCTATTACCAGAAGGTAAATGTTTAGACTATGTCTTCAACCAATTATCAGGGAAGCTTTATTTCATAATAATTTATAAATAAGATTATAAAGGAAAGCGCCTATTCAGGTTGTAGGGTTCTCGTGTCGAGTTTATTGTTGGTATTACTCACTCGTTAGTCGTTGAACGCTCTTGATTTTATCTAAATTTTTTTTTAGAATACCTAATCAAGGTCCGCTGCAAATAGTCTTAATCTCTTAATTAAATATGGCCTTACTTATATTTAAAAGAAAGGATTAATTAATAGGGAGGATTTGAAATTAGGACGTCCTTGCAATTCTCCCCATTTGCTTCTAAAACATTACTGTTAAAGGGAGCCAATTAAATGATATAATAATTTGACTCAACTAGATCATGTCCAAAGATAGGAATAGCAGATAATAAATTAGTAATTACTGTAGCTCCTCAAAAGGACATTTGTCCAAAAGGTAAGCAGTACAAAGCCCTCTGTTTAAATTTTAAGCTAATCCTTTGTTTATATTTATTTAATAAAATAAAGGAAGTATATATTAAACAGTTGTAACTAGTCAATGAGGCAATCCTCCTTAATTAAAATAAGTTTCTGACTCATATTAACCTAGTCCTTGAGTGATAAACAAAATCACAGGGATCGACTGGACATCAAGCATCTTTTCAGACACCTACAAGTGACGCAGTCAGTAGCGACTTTTCATATAGCCGACGGTCTTGAAATCTTATAATTTGTTTAACCGTTTTCACTTGTATTGCCAATAGTATCTACATTATACTATCAATAACCCTGTCAGGTTATTTCACAGATACACCTTATTCTTTATGAAAATTTTACTAAGGAAGTGCTGTGAGACTACAATTTTAAATAACTTATTTTTTAGAAATAACTAAAAGACACAACAAAAGGAAAATGAATTATCCAAATTTAAATCTAAAGTCATATAAATTCTAATCATTAAATTGTGTTAGGCTACTGCAGTAACCTAGGAATCCGATAGCCATCGTAAGCACTAACATAATTACACCAATTGATCATACTAAAGCTCTAGGTGATTTATAACTAGAGTAGTATAAACCTTTAGCAATATGAAAATATAAGAAAAGGAAGAAGAAAGAAGCTGCATTAGCATGTAAATATCTTAAAAATCAACCTCCGTTTACATCTCTCATAATCAAAAAAGTAGATATAAGTTAACATTATGTTTATCTATCCCCTACTTTAAATAAAAGTTAAATAAAGTTATGGAGACAAACTAATACCAAAAATAGTAAGTTTATACTTTTAAAGGTAAGTAAGAAAGTTTCTTAAGAATAAGAATATTAGCTTAATCTAGTTCTTTTAAAAAGCTTTATATTAATGGTAATAATATTAACTCATTTACTACCTTGGACTATATCATCATTCAATTTTATTATTATTTTAATTTCACAATATTAATTGAAAGCCTTGCGTATAGTCACTGAGGATATACTTATTATTAAGTCTGTCCCGGAGGGCTTAATACTATAATAATTTGGATTTCCTGCTGATTATTCATTGTTACATCCTAATAGTTTATTACTAAAGTTTTAGTACTAGAAGGTTTATAGAAGTTTCCAGCAATATAGCAAGGTTTAAAGAACACATTACTAAGTTTAAAATATATGTTCAACACTAGAAAAAGCTAAATCAACATTAGCACAATAATGCATTGCTAAGAATACTCCAGTTAAAATTTGTATAATTAAACAAAGACCTAATAAACTACCAAAATTTCACATATATGAGATATTAGCTGGTTGTGGTGAATCTACTAAGTAACTATTAACTATACTAAATATGGTGTTAGATTTTAAAAATCTCATTTGAGAAAAATATATATTTTATATAAACACTAACCGATATTAAATTGATTAGTTGATATAAATTATTAAAAGAAAAAAATTAAATTAGCCTAAGGCTATAAAAGAAAAATAAAGAAAAGATTATCATGAGATTAATAATAATAATAATAATAATAAAATAAAAACAATAATTATTTAATTAGAGTTATTATTTAGATTTAAAATAAGCCCAAGAAGATTTGAACTTCTGCGACAACCTTATCAAGATTGCATTCTAACCAGTTAAATTATAGGCTTTTTATAAAAGAATTATTTTACTTTAATAATACGAGTAAAGAGACTTGAACTCTTACAATTAAAAAATCCTTAGTTCCTAAAACTAATTCGGCTACCAATTTCGACATACTCGTTAATATCCTAACCTATTATATCATATTATATTAATAAAAAGAAAGAAAGAAAGAAAAATAAATAAAAAGGGAATGAAGAACTCGAATCTTCGTCTTCAAAGTGTAAATTTAACGCTAAACCTCTCAGCTAATTCCCTATACTTAAATAAATTTTACCCTGTGGTGAGGGAGAGAATTTATTATATTTGCGGGTGTTTTACACCACCTCCTATCATTATTAAATGAAAAAGATCAGGTATACTTAAAAGTTTTAAGTTTTGTTTTGTTATTTATATATTAAATAAAGGCCAGGGGTTTCATTATTTTATTATCCAGCGGCAAGTTCCCTTACAGCTACCTTGCTATGACTTTTGAGATGTTATTTATCTTAATTGGAAACAGAATTCGAGTATCATTTTACAGATAATACAACATTTAAATAAAATGTATTTTATTATGAGAATTCTAGAAACCATGAAAACCATTTCTTCCTTTAAAATAGATTTCTTCCCAGTGACAGACAGTTAGTTCATTACGGATTTAATACTTCACCGTTTCGTGCTTATAAACGATTACTCGGAATTCCTCTTTCATGTCCGCGAATTTCAGCAGACAATCCATTAGGTTTATTTAATTATTAGTTTTTTTTAATGATTAGCTCATTCATCTATATCTTTGAAGGAATCCATTTAAGCTGCTATTTAAAGCTGAATCTATATCCTAGACTCACTTAAACTTCCTCATTGTATTAATTAAAATACGTCGACCTTTAAAAATATCATTTTATTGATATTAATAATATGCCTCAATTCCTTAAGTTCTTGCGATCAAAAAGAATTTGATTTTCAAAGATTGAGTTTGCGTCACTTTGTTAAAACTTTATGTGACACGCCTGTAGCCCTGAGTCATTAGGACCGTAAAGACTTGTCTTAGCCCCAAATTAGTCTCTATAAGAACTAAAAATTATTAAGTATAAATTAACAATAGGGATTTCGTTCGTTAGTGGAATTAACCTAATATTTAACAATACGAACTAAAGACAGCCATGCAATACCTGTCATCCTTAAAAAAGGAGATACAAGACCCGGTAAGATTTTATGCGTACTATCATATTAAACAGCATGTTTCACTCCGTTTGCTCCGAAACCGACTAATTATTTTGTTTTCAGCATTGATGCCGTACTCACAAGGCGGATTGGTTATCGCGTTAGCTTCGCTTTACAGCATTAATTATTTATTTTAATCAAATATTTAAATTAAATATATATAGTTACTAAAGATATTATAACTATAAAATATAAGGCAATAACTCTATTTTATTATGAAATAGATAGCTTATAATTTAATCAAAATAAAATATCTGAATAGCTACCAATCATCGTTCGCGGAGAGGAATAAGAGGGTATCTACTTAGGATAGGTAGATTCTTTCGAATTTTCCCCCCTTCAGAACCGTACTTACAACTTTCATCGTATACGGCTCAAGCAATTAAAAGGAATAAATAAAATAAAATAAATAAATCAAAAAAAAGATAAAAGTTATTATATGAATTTATACCTAATAAATCACCTATACGTTAGTTAGCATCCTTTCAGATCGGTTATTTCTAAAAATTTACTGATTTAGATTTTACTAAAACTAAAACTAGAATAAATAAATTAGACCTATATTATTCATTACAAATAATCATTCGCTTTTAACGCTATCGTATTTCCACTAATCTATAGAAAAAATTACTTATTTCCTTGCTCAATTATATTAATCTAATATAATTCCAAGCTGATTATTGGAGTTCCCAAGTTCCTTATTAAGCACAATATTATTCCTTAGGTTTCTACTTTATGTTAAAACTTATTTGTCCATTTAATTCTAATCTAGGACTCACTAGAATTCTAAATTTTAACATTTTAATTACATAGATTTGATTTCTCTAACCATAGAATATAGTTTAATTTTTGAGCTTTATACTAAACAGTTACCTGAAAAGCATATCAAAATAAACTCATACAAAATGGAATGTATGTCTAATAAATTACTTATTTAACCTAGATCAAATATAAAAGATATTTAAACCTTGATCAAATTATAATAATTATTTGAATTACTTAATAAGACTTACTTGTCGCACATCCTATTTTCTGTCCTCCCTTTCGTTCTTAACCGTCAATCATTACTAGAGATAAGCTTCCGCTCTGAGTCTTCTACAAAATATCTATAGATTTCATCCTTCCACTTTGCATTTGTCGGACATTCTCTTGGATAAGATTCTATCTCCATGTTTTTTATTAGTGACTTTTATATAATCTAGATGCCATTAAAATAACTAAACAATAGTTTTTTAGACTAATATTATCATTAAATTAATAAACAAGAAAACGTAGATTAGAGAGATACTAATAAAGATAGAGCTGGCAAGTCGAACCCTTTACGCCTGTTCAAGATCAAATACGTTCGCGCCTATCGAATTACCGAACAAATAATGTTAATAGTAAATCATTTAAATTTACTTTTCTAATATTACTACTAGATTCAGACTATATCATCTTGTTAAAATTAATTTTACAAGTTGGGCACTCGTGTCTGGATTATTGTTTTATTTTAAAATATAACTCACCAATTAGTCGTTGAACTTTCATATAACAAAAAACACTGATATATGCTTAGCTTCAAATTATCTTTTTATTATAAATATGAATATAATTCAAAATATAAAGATTTCTATGAAATTCACCCAATTATTTAATCTTATTATTATTTTTTGCGAAATAAAAGCACCCGTAAGAATGCTGGCACGATAAGTTGTATGGCACTTTTAGGATACAAATCATCATTTAAATATCCGTTATCACCTTCTTAAAAAAAGTAGTGAGTTTAGTTGCTCGTTCATCCTTTCGGACATTGACAAAAATTCACGACTGCTGATCGCCAAGAGACGACTTGGGATATTTCATTCCCAATGTGGCCAATAATCCAATTTAGATATGGCTACTGATCGTAAGTTTGGTAAGCTATTACCTGACCATCATCCTAATCAGTTTTAAATCGCATCCTGCTAACAAATTATTATTCTTTATCCTTAGTAAATACTAAGTTTATTCTCTATTACTGAGAATTAGAGGGTAACTGATTTATCATACTCACCCCTACACTTTTAAATCTAATATATATTATTATATTAAACAAAAAAATTTGCATGCCTTGAATCAACTAAATATACGTTCTTTGAGAACCATAATTAAATTCGTATTAAAAAAAATTAATTAGATAGTCTCTAGCTTCATTAAAAAAATAAATTTTAAAAATAAAGAGGGACATTTCTAAATATATAGTATACACTTATATCTATTACTTAAAATAGATTAGCGATAATTATCTTCTCTTTTATAAGTTTAACTAGGGATACAAAGAAAGAATATAATAAAGGTAAAATTAAAAAATAAGGTATACTGGAATAACCGAGTAGGGAGATAAGAAAGAGATAAATTATAAATTAAGAACTTAGTTTATTTCTTCTGAACAGGTAACCTTTAAAAGGTACATTTTTATCTAAATAAGGGAATACTATTCCTTCAGTGGAATTAACAAATTGAGCAGCAGCGACAATAGAATCGAATGGTAGACCATTAACTAAGGATAAAGATCCTATTTCATAAACAAAAATCGGAACACAAATCTTCCTATTTAATGGTAAATTAAAAATATTTTGAATTTCCTGACTTTCTAATTGTCTGTCAAACGCATAGTATAGTCGTATTCCATTTGCATCAATAGCTGCCTGTGTTTTAAGTATATATCTATTTAAAGTTTCATGATGAATATTTAAATATTTAATTGCTTGTAGACGAGATATAAAAAATTTAGGAGTAACAGTGTTTAAATCATGATTTAAAAGGTATACTCAGACATTTCTATTTTGATTATTTCTACTTGGATATTGTTCTATATTTTTAAGTACTTCTGCTAAAGTCAATTCGAAATCTTTAATAGGTTCAGAATAAACTAATCATTGTTTAACTAATATTTTATTAATGTAACGAGAAATAACCATATTAGTATTAAGATATCTTGTAAGAATACTTTTACCAATGTTAATATCTTTACTAGCTAAAGATACACTCTCAAAAATTAAAGGTTCTTTTTGAATAGAGTTATTAAAATAAATATAGCATCATACCTTTATACCTTTTTTTTTAGGAATAGGTAAATTTAAATTTAATCTAAGATCCTCAAGTATAGTATATAATCTTCTACTTTCTCTATATTGTGCGCTGGAACTATTATAACAAGAATTTAAAATAGGAAAATAAGTTTGTAATCAATATCTTTCTCTGTCAATTAATAATTCAGGAGAAGATAATTCTAAAATAGAATATGAAAATTGATCTCAACCTAAAGTAGAAGCAAAAAGATGGAATTTATCATTAGTATCTGCATATATATGTTGTATAAGTCTATGTTTTAAATTAGTAGATCTACCAATATAATAAATATAAGGACATTGTTTATATTGAATCATATAAATACCAGTATTACTTTGTAAATCTGAAAAAAATCTATTTCGCTCATGACTATTTGATAAATTCCCTAATGTAGCAATTATTAAAGCAGGATTTATTTTTGTTATAGCGTCGATACGATCTTTTAAAAGAATACTAATAATAGCTTCTAAATGATGAGGTTTAATATTAATATCAAGTAAAAGATTTAGAAGTTCTTTCCCTTTGGGGGAGCTGATATAGTATAATTTTGAGGATTATCTGCTTGAGTACTATATCCTCTTCTCTTAAGATATTTTCTAGCTCTTCTAGTATCTCTTCTTAATTCTTTATAATTAATAGGATTTATTGTTATTTGCGGGGGATAAAATATAAGAGAAAAAAGGCTTTGACCTAAAGTTTTCTTAACTCAGGCATTTAATCCAATAATAACTCAGAATTGATAAAATTTGATGATAATATTGAATAATTGTTCTATTAAATTTATTAATGAAATAAAAATATAAGTAATATAATCTTTATCTATACTAGTTAATATTGAAATAATAGGAATTAAATTTTCAAGATAACTTAAGCATATAAAAATAATAATAGGATTTTCATATAAAAATATTAAAAGGTGAGAACTAAATAGTACTAGCAATGATGTAGTAAGGAAATTAGAATTTGTAAAATTGTTTTTCATGTTAAATATAATAAAGGTAAAATTAAAGAAGTTTTCAAGGGGTTTAGGGAAGTTTATTTTTTTTTGGAAGAAGCAAGTCTGTACTAATCTATAAATGTAAAAAGAGGTTAATTCTTAAATTAAGTATAGAGTAGTAAGCGGTAAAAATCTATCTATAAAACAGATTAAGGATAAAGTTTATCCTCACTTTTATAAGTTTAACGACTATGGTCAAATTGAAATTAGAGATAAATATATCGAAAGATTAGCAGATATTTGTTTAATTTGATTAACATTAAATAAAGAAAAGAATAATCTTGCTAATAGAGATAAAGAAAGTTGAAATAATAAAGTTGATTGAGGAATTAAAAATATAGGACCATTATATGAACAATTTATTGATTACTCCGAATCTAATATTAATAATACTTAATTTAAAAATATGTTAAAGAATTTAAAAGAACCATTCCAATTTGTATCTATGTTACATGCTATAGGAAAACATTATATTATTAACTATAAAGAAGGTATTAATAAATCTTTTAGAAATCCAATTCTACTGGATGCGAGTTGTAATGGATTACAACATCTATCTTCAATGACTAGAGATGTAGAATTGGCAAAACAAACTAATGTAATTGGTAATTGAGATGACAATAAAGAAAAAAATGAATCACTTCCAGCTAAGGATTTATATACTCATGCTGCAAATCTAATACAAAAACATGTTGAAGAGAATGATTATCCAGAGTCAATTAAACAAATTAAATTTACTAGAAAATTAGTTAAGAAATCTATTATGACTATCCCATATAATATTAGCTTAACAGGAATTCAAGCACAAATTAAAGCACATGCTAAAGAGATTAGAGAATTTAGTAGACCAATCTTTTATTTACCTGCAGAATTTAGTAAATTAGATAAACCTATACGATTATACCCATCAGAATTAAAAAGAGTTGGAACAATAGTTTATACTGTATTCGCTAATGAATTACCTTCTTTAAATAATCTAAGAAAATATTTAGATAGTATGAGTAAAATAATATTAGGTTTAGATTCTTATATATATTGAATTACGCCAACAGGATTGAAAATTAATTTAAGTAATCAAAAATTAAAATCATCAATATTTCAAAGTAGATTATATAGTGGAGATAGACCTATTACAATATCTTTACCTACAAATCAATTAGATAAAGTGGCAATAAAAAGAAGTTGAATGCCTAATTTAATTCATTCATTAGATTCAGCAAATATTCAATTATTCGTAAATAAACTACATATTCCATCACCACGGGGAGAGGGTAAAGAAAATATTAATATACCTTTCTATACAATCCATGATTGTTTTGCAAGTTTACCAAATAGTATGGAATTATTAGAAAGATTAGTTAAAGAGGCATTTATAGAAATCTATTTTAGCGATAATGCTTATGTGCAATCCTTACATCATCAATTAACTGAACAGATTAGAGATTTAACAGAAACTAAACTTGATGAAAACGGTGAAGAAATAGCAAAAGTATTTATTAGAAATAAAGAAGAGTGATTAACTATACCTAAATTACCATATTCATTTACAGATCCAGATTTAACGGAGAAATTTATTAAAGGTTTAACCAAAAATCCTTAATATAGTAAGAATTTGCGAGTCATTAAAAGTCGAGGTCTGGTATTTAAAACTCAAGTACATAGGTAAGGAAAGGTTAGATAAAATACAAAATATAATGAATTATACATTACCTCCTTAGGATTCTAGCCCATGGGTCCAAATACATAGTTAAAAATGTGCCATTTCTTTTAAAGTAAGAAGATAAAGTAAAGTAAATAAAAGAGAAATAAAGGATTTATTTATAAGTTGGACTTAGTTTACCTTTTTATAAATTTACAATGATCGAGTATATAGTAGAAATATTACATTCAGTATATAATTTAAATGAAAGTGAAGGGGTGGGAGGGATTTAGTATAAAAAAAGTAAAGGAATATTTATTAACCGTTAATATTAAAACTTATTAATACACAAGGTAAAAATATAATAAATGCTATTGCAAAAGGTAATAAACCTTCTCAACAGAAAGTAGCTAATTGATCAAATCGTAATCTTGGTAAAGTTGATCTAATTCATATAAATACAAAACAGAAGAAACAAGTTTTTAAACCTAAAACAACTGATTGTAAATTAAAAATAGAATTATTCACAAATATTTCAGGCATATGATATCCACCTAAGAAGAAAATTGAAGTTAGAGCACTAAATAATACAATTGAACTATATTCAGCTAAGAAAAAGAAAACGAAAATTACAGAAGAATGTTCAGTAAAGAAACCAGCTACTAATTCTGATTCAGCTTCTTGTAAATCGAAAGGAACTCTTGATGTTTCAGCTAATACAGAAATAAAATACATTAAGAAGATTGGAAATAATGGAATTATAAATCAAACTGATTGTTGTTGTTCAATTATTGAAGTAAAGTTTAATGTACCTGCTAAAATTATTACTAATAATATAGTAGAACTTAATACTAATTCATAACTTATCATTGCGGCGGTACTTCTTAAGGAACCTAAGAATGCATATTTACTATTAGCAGATCATCCAGCAAATAAAACTCCATAAACTGCTAATGATGTTAAAGCTAGACTAAATAATACACCTAAGCTTCAATCTGTTATTACTAGACCTGAACCAAAAGGTAATATTGCTCAACCTAGTAAACTAAATATTAAAGTTATTGTGGGAGCTAAATAAAATATGAATTTATTACTTTCAGCTGGTACAGCAATTTCTTTCAGGATTAATTTAAGGGCATCTGCGAAAGGCTGTAATATTCCATAAACCCCAGTAGTGTCTGGTCCTGAGTCGCCTTTGTGTTCCCGCCAAGATTTTACGTTCTAATAAAGTCATAAAGGCTACAGCTAAAAGCATAGGTAATACCACAACTAGAATATCCGCAAAACTTAATAAATTGTAGAAAATATTAGTATTTTCATATAAAAAAGGTGTAAACATGTTGTTAAAAATATTAAAATAAAAAGTAATTAAAACATATACTAAATAAAAATCATAATAAAAGATGAAATTAGCAATAGTAATTACAGAAGATTGTCATTAAAAAATGATTGAATCAAGTTAAAAAAAGAAATAAATAGTGCAAAGCACATAAAAAGATAAAAAAAAGAAATAGTATCATGAGATTAAGTTAAAGAAAATAAAAAGAAAAAATAATAAAGTTACATACAAATAAAGTCTAAGATTAAATTTGGTAATACAGATTATTTAAAGATACTATATTTATTTAAAACATAATAAACTCTTAGGTACTTGTCGAGTATGTTTTTTTACATTCTCTTATAGGTAGACAAGGCCTTTACAAATTCATTCACCGTAAAACCAAAAAAAAGGTGGCAGTAAGGTAGAAACAAATCGATTACTCTTAAATATTAAGACTTTATTTATAAATAGCAAGATTAAAAGGGAGGAAAGGGATTGAGGGTATAATAGATATTTTAAGAACTCTCGCCATTAGGGCATAGAATTCATATTTAAAAATTAAAGTTAGATTAAAAATTTTGCTTGTCTCAAAAGAAAAGGAAAATACCTAATCCTTCTTTAGAAAAGGGTTTACTATTAACAATGTAATGTTTGATAGTATCTCCAGAAACTTGAAAGTGTACTGCACAACTATTCAAAGACTGAAAGGTTGGCTCATTATTATTTATTAAAGCTAAAGTTCTTTGATCATATACTCACACTGACCGGGAATTATGAGCAATTCTAAATCATTAGTTAGAATACGAGTCCCGGAAAAAAGTGCTTTTAACTTTTCAGAATTTTGTTCTGAACTAAAACATAAATAAAACAGACCATTATTTTTATTCCTAATTGCAATATTTTTATCTAGATATTTATCAACACTAAATCTAGAACAACTTAAAAAAAGACTTGCTGCCGTTTGAGTAGGAAAAAAAGTTTTATTAATAAGTTGGAATGTTGAAGTATCATATAATCACACTTTAATAGGTGGAAATCTTTTGGGATTTATAGGTAATTTTCATAAATTACTAATTTCAGTCTCATCCAATTTGGTATCAAAAATATAGAATAAAATTCTATGATTACTATCAAGTCTTGGGGTTTTATTTAATATGTAATTAGTAAGCACAGTGGTAGAAACCTTTAAATCAATTGCCGCTTGTGTTTTAGAAGAAAAATGTAAACAATTTATAGTCTTATCTTCATGATTAAACAAATAAACTCAAACTGGGATATTAACATTAGAATGAATATAAATGTTTTTAATATTGTTTAAAACTAACTTTAAAGTTGATTCCCAATTTTTATTTTCAATAGGAGAAGAATAAAATAAAAACATGTTATCACCTTTCTTTAAAATGGTATTGGTGTTAAGATATGTTTGAATTGTTCCTTGGGTAGACTTTATTGTTTGTGCTGTTTTTTTTAGACTATCACAAATTAAAGGATTTGGGAGAATAGTATTATTTTTATAAGTATAACAGAATACTCTAATAGCCAGACCTTTAGTTTTAGGTATTAAGATTTTTTGCTCTTTAAGAACATTTTTTAATAATTGAGTTTCTCTATATTGAGCACTAGATGAATTATAACAAGAATTTAAAATAGGAAGATAAGTTTGTAATCAATATCTTTCTCTCTCTATCTGAACTGATGGATCACAACGTTCTATTATTGAATATGAAAAATTTTCTCAACCAACTAATAAAACAAATTGATGAAATATATCAGTATAATCCTTTCTTTTTCTATGGTCTAAAAATCTATTTTTAAAATTATTAGTTCTACCTATATAGAAAATATGTGGGCAAGGTTTATATTGAAAAAGATAAATACCTCCACCATCTCATTTCTTAAAAATGAAGTTACCTGATTGTTATCTAATATATTGCATAATGTATCTAAAATTAAAGAAGGGTCAATTTCTTGAATTAAATCAGTTCTACCTTTTAATAAATTTGTAATAGCAGAAAATGAGAAGAATTAAGATTAAGGTTTTTAACTTTAGCAATAAACTGGATTACTGTTAATTTCAATTGAGGTAAACCAGTATGTAAATATCGCTTTCTTAATTTAAGTACAATTTTTTTGAAATTTTTAATAAGTTTCATTTATAGAATGTATAAAGTTTTGCTAAATTTAAGACACTAGACTAATTTTTCTTATATTATATCTAACCTTATTTAGATTAAACTCCATTAAGATTAACTCTATTTAAGTTAGTGGATTAGTAGAAGATTATAATAATATATAATATATAATATATATTAACAAGCCTTACCACTCTCGATACTTAATATCAAAGAGTATATTGTATAAAATAAGTTAAATTAGTATAATAGTAAATTTATAAGTAAAGTAAAAGAAAGTAGTTCTCCCTAAGGGAGTTAATAGAATAAAAATTAAAAGAAGATTATCAGGAGATTAGAAATTTAGAAATTTAAAAAGATTTTTATAAATAGAAAGAGCGAAGTAACAGAGTAACCTTCACCATATATTGAACAGGGGTTTCAATATAATAAGATTAATAATATCTGATTTAAGTCTTGAAAAGATAGAGCAAACCAGAGACTCTAACTTGTACCTCCTCACTAGAACCTAGCGGGATGTGATTTATAAATGCATGATACAGATAATTCCCAATAAACAACTTTAACCATGAATATAAACTTACTGAAACAGCTAATAAATTTGGAGCAGAATGTTATGCTAATACGTAGCCGTAGACAAAAGTTGGTTAAACTCTTACAATTACCTTAAAAAAGAAGTGCAAGTGAAAGGTCAGTAATGCACATCTGTAATCTTAATGTACCAAAGAGCTTAAACACGAAAGTATTAAGTGATAATCCGCTCTTTTTACTACAAATCCCAATACTTCTACCCCTATGGCAGCGATGAAGTGAACTATTTGAATAAAGCCTTTATAAAATAATATTATGACAATCATACAAAGACTATTGACTCAGACCCGAAATTTGATAAGGATTCTAAGTGAAGCCTTACAGATAGTAGACCGTCTACGAGTAACAGATTCCTCAATGTGTGAAGAATTGCAGAGTAACCAGCAACACTTAGAGCATCAATTGTATGAACTAAGAACTGAATATAAACGATTACTTAACTAGACAAATATGGTGAAAAACTAGGCAGATTAAAGCCCAAGATTCAGCCTTTTAAATTATTGCCTGATGTTAGAGATTTTAGAATTGAATTCCAAGGAGAAGATCCATTATTTAAAAAATTCGGATTAAGTAGAAAATAAAACCAAAGCTAACCTTTACTCTAATAGAACAAGAAAATAAATCGTTATATACTATGACAGGTAAATAGGTTAAATAACAGTGTATTAGAACCTAGAAAGTTTATAGAATAGCTTTAGAAGTAATACTTATAAGGGAGCGAAACTATATATGGATAAATGACCTCTACTAAGTGAATTGAAACAAAACCAAATACTTGGAACGATAATGAGAACCACGATGGATAGAAATAAACTACCTATCTAGTAAGCAAAGGTATGAGTTGGACCGATTTTGCGACGAGTCACATATTAGGTTGAATAACCTCACGTATGTATAACGGAAATTGAACTGACACGGATTTTGATCAAAATTTTAATTTAACCTGTAAAAAAGGTAGTTGAACCTCTTTATATAAAGAACGTCAATCAAATATAGGATTAAGAGCTTATTTGTAGTAGATAAACATGAATTGAATATCTTTAACTCATCGAGCTTTGCCTTAGGATGATTCCGAGATTGAATTACATCAGATCGTATTTTAAATGAAAAGCGAAGAACCAAATCTAAAGGTTGCTAGCTTAGATGTCTGGAGGTTGATTCAACCCTTAATTTAAAAGACACCAGATTGCGATAAAACATCTGGAGCAGACGTAGATAATCACAAAATACATAAATGGAGAACTAGCAATCTTCAAAATATGTATTGATTACCGAACTGAACTTTAACTTTAGGAACTTAACTATTTAAATTTATCAGATACGGGTAAAGGGATTCGAACCCTTAATTTCTACTTGGAAGGGAGAAGTTATAGCCGTTTAACTATACCCGTGTAACTACCTTTGCCAACTATTAGAGAATAGGTTGGGTAGATAGATAATAGACCCTTGGGAGGGAACGTTAGTATTTTACCTATTTACTTTATAAATTTACAAAATTAAGCTATAACTAGCTAGACTAAGTAAAACCACAATTTGAGATAATGACAACTTTTTTTTTACTATTAGTTTCTGATAAGAAAATGACTAGAATTTAGCCTTGTGTTTCGTGACTTATTATTTGAGCCTTGAATATTAGAAAATATTATTCCTAATTTCAATTTATATAGTGCTGAAAAAATAAACTTTTGTTTTACATCTTTTTCTTAAGAAAGATGGGGTAGAACTTAGATGTCTGAAGATTAATTTTAGATTTAATATTAGCTAGGTGGATTATCTCCCGGAGGGGTAGCTATATAATTCCCCATCCACTCCGTCCTAGAAGGATCCTTTGATAAAATATAAAATTAAATTCGGTGGGTAAGCTTAAAAATCTTAAAATAAGTTTAGATAAATAACCTGACTAACTTAATAATCGAAGCTAAATAAAGTCTAACTTTTATTCTTTCTTTACATCACGAGATAAGAAGTAATAAATTTAATCTTTAATAGTTAAGTTAAGCTAAATTTTTATTTTTTGTAAATAACTAAAATAAATTAGAATACCAACGCTACTTTTAGTAATTAAGTATATTGGATTCCATGATCATTTTCGGAAATATCTGAGCTTAGCACCCTGTAATTCAGAATAAATCAGGAAAGCTTAAATGACAAAGAAGCTAATATAATAGAGTAATCAAGAAATATGTAAGTACAAAGGTTCAATTCCATCTACTACTTAATTGATAGAAAGTTAACTCCATTGAACAGGGGAGGGTAAATTATAAACACATGGAAAGTCTAAAAATGAAAAATAAATAATGACTACATTTAGAAACCTGCTTCTAGCCCTCCCGTGGGGATGATTTAAACCCATTAGATTTAACTTTGTAAAGTTTAAACTACGAGATTAGAGCGGGTGTTTAACACCATATATTCTCCTGGTGCTAGCTCTAATAGCTTCAATATAAGAATCTAAGAGTCTATATGTCATTATATAAAACTAAATATCAAAAAAATATAATGTTTAAGGTGGGTTAGCTACATTTAAATATTTTAATTAATTCTACCCCTGCCCACAGGGGGAGGGCTTGCTTAAAAGGGCATAGGGATTAGGATATTAAAAAATAACATAAGGTTTAGTATTAAAGATTATGGGGTGAGAAAGGGATTAAGGTTTTTATTAGTAATTTTTGTAATTTAATAATTTGTAGTTTAAGAATTTAATACATGGCTCATTGTCACTGTAATAGAATAACTACCTCTTTTATTTTTACCAGTATAACGGCTTCTTTCAATAACTTGTACTTTAACCCGTGCTAGTGACCCTTGTTGGTTATTTTGTACAGAGAATCGTGGTCGCAATGGTTCAGTAACTAATCTACCACCTAATTTTACATTAATACCAGATAGGTAAGAATTAAAGATTGATTTATTATTAAGTGCATCACTATTAGTATTTAATGGAAGTTTAATTGAAGCAGTAGATAATAATTGTGATATAATTTTATTAAAAGAAGCATTATTATAATTAAAGTAAGGATTATTTAAATAAGAAGTTGTTATACTTTGTTTAAATCTTCGTGCTTTTCTTTCCTCTTCTCTTAACTCAAAATAATTAACTTGTTTATCAGTAGGGTTAACAATTACAGCTCTAGGGACTAATATTTTAATTAATCTTTTAAATCTATATTTGCTTACGTTTAAACCGAGAACTTGAGCTAAAATTTTAGAGTTATGGAAAGGGTGTTGTAATTTTATAAGTTCTAATTGAACTTTTTTGTTAAAAATCTTTTCAAACACGGAAGTAATAGAACTTAATTTTAAATTAATCTGTGACTTAGGATCTAATAAAATAGAAGTATCTTTGTTACTATTATTTACTTTAAATAAATTTAATAATCCTCTTTTGTCTTTATTTTTTAAAGGTAATGACAGACCACTATTTATAAAAGTAGAGATTTTTGGAGATAAATATACAAATAGTCTAATTATCACTTTATCATGAGTTATTAAATATATTGGTTTACTTATTAAACAATATATAGATAAAAAAAAATTTTTCAATAATGACTCAACTTTAGTTAATAATGGGAAGAGATTATTAGATTTATTAAAAGAATAAACAAACTTATTACTATTAAAAAATAATTGTGCAGGCATTTTCATATGTGAACCGATTAAATTTTTTAAAGCTAAATTTTTAAATTGTAATCAAATATTAGATTGTAATTCTAATTGTTTTTGAGAAGCTAATTTCAGATTTAAATTTATGTTATTTTGTTTATTTCTGATTTTTTTAGCTTTAGATTTTGCGTTAGAATTCACTAAATTAGTTCAATAATTTGTTAGAAAAGATTTCATATTAATATAATAAATTTATATCTCTTTTGATAGTAAAAGTAAATTACGATTTTATCAAAATTATATATAGTGTTGTAAGATCTTAAAAAATTTAAATCCTAAGATAATAGGTATTAAAATTTCTTTAATTTAATTTAATTGATTTTTGAAATATAGATAGGTGCTAACATAGCGAGTAATAATATTAGACCACATAATAAAAATCAAAATGATCATATTGTATATAAACTATAAGCTACACCTGTAATTTGTGAATAATTTTCTATCAGAGTTTCAGGTCAATTATTGAAAGTCAATGAAGAAAGATTACCAAGTATATTTAGATTATTCATATAATATTCTGAATTTATTATAGTTTCTTGTAATCCTGTAGCAGAAATTGTTCCATTAATTAAGCTAATAATTGTATTATATATAGTGTATGTTAAACTTACTAAAAATTCACGAACTAGAGTAATTAAATTACTTTCTAATGGTAAACTTAGAGTATTTAAGTAACTAGGTAATACATTTATTAATTCAAATAATAATAATCCTGATACAGTTAAACCTAAAGGTATATTTTTAGTATATTCGAAACCTATTTCTAATATATCAGTTAATCGAATATTAATCATCATAATTACAAATAAGAATAGAACGATTATAGCTCCAATATAAATTAAGATATAACTAATACCAATATAATAAATACCTTTAACTATTAAGTATAAGGCGGTATTTAAAACTAGACTAATTAAATAAATCACAGAAATAACTGGATTTTTAGAGATAATAACT
>Ga0209620_1000002_pt1 | contig 62127 bp, 74 predicted proteins | sample TexAe_OM1H0_O1_FD_187934 | JGI IMG/M metagenome (GOLD analysis project Ga0209620, IMG submission 187934) | Forest soil microbial communities from Davy Crockett National Forest, Groveton, Texas, USA - Texas A ecozone_OM1H0_O1 (SPAdes) (version 2) | ecosystem: Environmental > Terrestrial > Soil >...
TCAGGTCGGGGATCAGGTCTGGGCTCAGGTCAGGGATCAGGTCTGGGATCAGGTCTGGGCTCAGGTCAGGGATCAGGTCTGGGCTCAGGTCAGGGATCAGGTCGGGGATGAGGTCTGGGCTCAAAAATTAGAATACCAATACACGGCTCAATACGGTAGCATTACTGATTATGGATGGGTGTCTTTCTATGATTTTTTCACGCAGATCGGCATTATTAACCATGAAGGGTTTAATCACTTTAAAGATCTTATCGGCTCAGGGATTTATGACATGATACAGCTTAATGGTTTCTGTATCGTAAGCGATCTTCCTAGAAAAATTGTCCGAAATAATTCCGGTCGACTCCACAATCCTACGGGTCCAGCCATTGAATTTGCTGATGGCTACAAGCAATACTATATTAATGGCCGAGCGCTTCCATCCTGGATCTGGGAGAAAGCTGCTGCAGGATTAATTACAAAAGAGCTGTTTATTAAAGAGCCAAATAGTGAGATAAAAGGTGGCATTTACGAGGTAATGGGGCAAAAAAGAATGATGGATTTGTTAGGCGCAAAAGAAGTGGATACGCGACAGATTATCCATACTAATGGAGATATTGAGACAGTAACACTTCTAAAAACCAAAGAACGATTTCAGGAGATAGACAATCAACCATTCGCATGGGTAAAAATGGTTTGCCCTTCCACTGGATCTCAGTATCTTCAAGGTGTAGAACCTCATCATAAAAATGCATTGGAAGCCATTGCCAGTCTATCTCCTTTTAGTCCAGAAGAGTATTCTTTCGACATGAGAAGCTAGAGTTATTAACAAGTTAATTTATAAATTTTAAACTAAAAAAATGAAAAGAATTAAATTCCATCAAGGGGATGTAATTGGAAATCAAATTGCTGAGATTCCTTCTAGTGCCGTAAAAGTCCGTAATCGACCTATTGCCTTTGGCGAACATTCGGGGCATCAGCACGTTCTTACAGGGGACGTAGAGATGTTTGAGTTCGAAGGGCGGTTAATTGCATCAGTTGGCAAAGACGGAGCTCGTCTTCAGCACTGTCACGAAAGTAATTTCACAGATAAATGCTGGACTACAACTGAAGAAATTGCTGTGGCAGATCATGCATCTCATTTGCTTCCTCCGGGCAACTATGAATTTTTCATACAAAATGCCTACAATCCTTACTCCAAGTTAATGGAAAGAGTAATCGATTAACTTTAAAAAAGGAGGGCAAATGTCTCTCCTTTTTTTTAAAAATGTTATGCATAATCTAAATTGTTTTTAATAATGAGTGCTCCAGTTAAACCCACTTGCCCAGATATAGATAAAATTATAAAATGTCTCAGATCGGCAATAAAAGTATGCCAAAATGGGGAAAAGGAATTTAAAGGTGAAGCGGCATTCGACTACTTCTGGGAAGTACTATACGAGATAGAAGACTTGGAAGACGCCTTAGAAAAACTTAGATCTGATAATTCAAGTCTAAGGGCATGGGGTTATGAACTTGAACAGCAATTGAAAGAGTTGAACGCTCAATCTTTATAAAAATAAATTTGGTTGCAATTATCATTACTAGTATCTTAGTCCTCCAATATGTTATCCATCCAATTAAAAGTGCTACAATGCTAAATCATTTCACATAATTATATGCCTTATATTGTCTGGTCGCAATACAAAGGTTCTAAAGAATATCGGAGTTAAACGCCCGAGAAACTTAAGCTCCCCCGTCGACCAGCGGGGGACTTTCGTTTTTGTACCTTATCCTACGAGTTTAAATAATCCCCTTGATCAAAACAAGAATGGCAAAAAGATTTACCGATACCGAGAAATGGAAAGACCCTTGGTATATATCATTGAATAACGATTATAGAATCATTTGGCAATGGTTGATAGATAATTGTTCCCACGCAGGGTTCTGTAAAAGGAACATGAGCTTGTTGAATTTAATGTGCCGTGTAAATGTATCCGAAAATGATTTGTTGGAAAAAATGGAAAATAGGGTGTTAATTGTTGGAAATGATTGGTTTATCCCAAAGTTTATAAAATTTCAATATTCAACCTTAAACAGTGGTAAACCAGCTATTTTGGGTGTTGTAAAAGAACTTTTTTATAAGAATTGTACTAGTATGATTCCTGAATCATTTGGTAATGATTATCTAATAATTAGCAAATCATTTGATAATCATAAGAGAACTATTAAGGATAAGGATAAGGATAAGGATAAGGATAAGGATAAGGATAGAGTTAAAGAGGCAGAAAAACCTAAAGATGTAGAACCCGTCGCTTTACCTACCCTAGGCTCAGAATTCGTAAAAAATATAGCCAAAGAAGTTTGGGAAGATAAAATTTGGGCTGAAAGTATTTGTATGGGCCAAACTTTAAGTTCCGATGATTTAATGCGCTGGATGGCCCAATTTAATTCTAGTATCTGCAACGACAATGTACCTGGATTTGGAGCAAAAGCATATAAAAAAATGTTTTTAGGATGGCTAAGTTCTCAACGAGGAAAAGGATATGTTTTACCGCCTAAAGCAACTAATGGACAACAATCACAATTAAGAACTCTAAAAGACTAAAATGAATTTTGAAAAGGATATTCACTACAGCGTAGACTTGGAAGCGGCTATTCTGGGAGCTTGTCTACTTGAAGCTGACGCATTTGGTAGGACTTATGGAATAGTCGAGATGGAAAGTTTTTATTTTGAAGGTAGTAAAACTGTATATCGCGCTCTTGCAGAAATGTTTAATAACGGTGTCCCAATAGATATTTTCACAGTTCAAGACTATTTGATTAATGTTCTTGGACATAGGGAGATTTCAGGATCTCTAACACCGTATTATGTTGTTAAATTAACCAACGCTGTTGTCTCTAGTGCTCATTTAGAGTATCACTGTCATGTTGTTAAACGCATGTGGATGGAGCGTGAATTGATTGGCCTTACGCATGGAGGGATCAAACTTGAGGGAATGGTTAAAGAGCAGATATATCAACTAAGCGAAGCAATCCAAAGAATCAATTCAGGTACTTATACCAAGGATTGGCAGGATATGAGCGAATTGATATACAACCTCATGAAGCACCAAGAGGAGATGGTTAAAACAGGGGGTAAAGGAATACCTACGGGTATAGAAGCGTTAGATAGGGAAAATGGAGGTTTTTTTGGAGGCCAATTGGTAGTAATAGGTGCACGCCCATCTGTAGGGAAAAGCGCTTTTATGGGTCAAATGGCAATAGCTATGGCAAAGAAGGGGCATACTGTTGGAATCATATCTCTTGAGATGAATAACAACGAAATTGCGGCTAGGCTTTCTTCCTTAGAAAGCAATGATGACTTCAGAACTATTTTCAGAGGACTATACAGAGACCAAGACCATCAAACAAATTGGTATGATAAGATGAGAAGCATTATCAATTTGCCAATTTTTGTAAGCGATAAGACAAAGGTTAATACAGCAGAAATAAGAGCAAAGGCAATGAAGTTACGTCACGAACACGGGCTAAGTTGCATTATGGTGGATTATCTTCAATTAGTAAGCACCGAAGAGGGAAACCGAAATAGGACAAGGGAAAATGAAGTAAGTCAAATAAGCCGCATGTGCAAATTATTGGCTAAAGACTTAAATATTCCGGTCATTGTACTTTGCCAATTGAATAGGGCTAGTACACAACGGACAGGAGCAAACAGATTTCCGCAATTATCTGATTTAAGGGAATCGGGAAGTATTGAGCAAGATGCAGATGTGGTAATGTTTATACATAGAGATTGGATGCTTGGAGAAGGCTACTTAGTAGATGAGAAAGGAGAGTCAACAGAAAATAAGGCCGATCTTATTGTTAGAAAATGGAGAAATGGTGCTTCAAATGTCCACGTTCATTTGGAGTTTAACGCCCCTAAAATGATGTTTGTATTCCAAAATGGAAGAACCGATCAGTGGAAGCCAGAAACAACTAATTATAATGACGATAATCCTTTTTAATTATGAACTATATGATTGTCCCAGGGCTGAAAGGAAAAGGATTACTTGGTTTGCATAATAAAATGTCCGATATAAAGGAAATTATATTTCAAATTGTGTTAGAACATTTTGGAATAAGTGAAGAATCCATTTTAAGTAAACGACGCTTTAGAAGAATAGTATATCCAAGACAAGTATGTATGTATCTTCTTTATAAGAATACCAATCTTACTCTTGTTGATATAGGAACAATATTTTCATCAAAAGATCATACCACAGTTATTCATGCCAAGAAAACAATCTCAGATCAAATGCAAGTAGATAGAGAGGTTAAGGACGACATAATAATTCTCAATAATAAAATTTCTAAATACGTAGACTAAGATTACTATTACATAACATACTATTTAATCCCAAAGATTATCCCATTTTTTAAATAAAAAAATATGTCAGAGTTTAATGACTTCTTTAAAGAAAGTAAATCTTTCGATGAACTTTCGAAATTAGTATCCGTCCATAGAAAATCAATGGAAGCTGCGGATGATTTAATTGCATTTCAAAAGACAACAATTGAAAATCTTCAAAAAAAAACATCTAATCAATCTGTAGATAAAAAGGGAAAAGAAATAGCACTTGAAGCCGCTCTAAGAATATCTAGCGGCCAAACTACTGGAGACGAATTAGTAGACATCGCCGAGCAAATCTATAACTGGTTAATTAAAGAATAAAGAAATGAAATATTTACTTTCTATAGTTTTAATTTTGACTGCATTTACTGGATATTCCCAAGACAAAGACCCATTGCACCTGCTTGACTCTACAAAAGGAAGTGCTACATTTGACAGTGTTTACCACGATGTAAAGTGGGCAATCTCAGCATTGGCAGATGGATTAAAAACAACAGCAGATCATTTATATTCTGTTTTAGTCTATCAGCAAAGAATTAAATCGATATGCTGTCTATTTGTGCTCTTAGCTACCGGATTCTGTATTTACAAATGTGTAAGGGTATTTAGAAAAGGGAAGTTAAATGATGATTATGATAACCTTACAAAAAGAGGGATAGCATGTATACTTTGGGCCGGTATCTCTGGGATAGGATTTATAATCGTTTTGTCTACTTTTAATGTTATGCTCACTGGGTTTCTTAATCCTGAATATGGAGCATTAAAAGAAATTATGGATTTTGTAAAGCAATAGATTATGGAATGGAAAGATAAAATGATTTGGGTAATAGAATCTACTTTAAATGAAGGCCGAGAAGATATTAATCCTTTTAAAGTGATAATTATAGATTCTCATAATGTTGAACTGAATTACAAGGAATTTTATGAGGAAGAAACGATAACTTCTAAATGGGAATATTTACATGATTTAGAATCTCATTGGCGCATGGTTGCCGAAGAAATTGTAAAACAAGTCTTTCTAAATCGCTTCAGAGCTAAACTTAAAGTGGTATAAAAACGCCGACCTATAAAAGTCGGCGGAATTCTAACCTTTTAAAATCTAAAAATTGTTAGGTGCGTGCAGAAACCAAAGTGCTAAACAAGTCGGAACAGATGTAACGGGTAGGGCTTGTGGCTGGGAGAAAAAGGCCTGTGGGATATACTTCCACAATAGAGTTGGCGGTTACGGGGCCAAATGCTGTGCCAAATACAACTGCTGGAGAAAGAGCGATTACCCTAGTACCAGCGACTGCTAAGTTTTGGTATGAAGGATTTGCAAAACCATTACCTTTAAGCTGATACCCACCGTTTTTTGCATCGAAAACGCCTACTTGTCCGTAGGCTGTGAAAGAAAAAGCTGAATTTGCCATTTTGATTAATTTTTTCGTTTTTTAATAATATTGATATACTTGGCGGATTAAATATAATAATTTTAACTTAAATGGAGCCCAAACAATTAGATAGAGTTACCTTAATACTGTGTGATACAGTTAATTATGGTCAGGCTATATTGTCCATGACTAAGACGTTAACTCAAATTTTGCCAGTTCGGTCTATTTTTTTTACTGATATTGATCTTCCTGTTTTTGATGATAGAGTAGAAGTTATTAAAATACCCTCCATTAAGTCAAAAGAAGAGTATTCTAACTTCATTGTTAAGGAGTTGTATAAATACATTGAAACTGATTTTGTTCTTATTACGCAGTGGGATGCCACCGTACTTAATGGTCAATCTTGGAAAGATGAATACTACGACTATGATATGATTGGAGCCCCTTGGCTATACCAAGATGGCCGAAATGTAGGCAATGGAGGGGGATCACTCAGAAGTAAGCGGTTGATGACTATTTTGGGAACAGATCCTTTTATTGAAATTAGTCATCCAGAAGATGAGATTTTGGGACGGCTATATAGAGGATATTTAGAAAAAACGTATGGAATTAAATTCCCTTCCGAAGAACTAGCAGATAGCTTTTCCTATGAATTGAGGGCTCCCACACAAGAAACGTTCATGCATCATTCCTTTTTTCACAAACCGTTTAAAGGAGTTGTTGTAGTCCGCCGAACTGGCGCGATGGGGGATGTGATTATGGTTGAACCCGTTCTGGAACACTTCCATAAACAAGGCTTTAGGGTTGTATTAGAAACAATGCCACAATTCTATAATCTTTTTGCCAATCATTATTTCAAAATTCACCATCCAGAAGAATTAGATACCAGAGTTCTCAAGACCGCAAAGGCCATAAATTTGGATATGGGATATGAAATAACGCCTAAACAATTGCATTTAAAATCTTACTATGAAATATGTGGCATCAAGAATGGAGAAATTAGAAATCCAAAACTAAGATTGCCATTTAACCATAAAGACCCATCCGCTAAACTATTCAAAAAATATGTTGTCCTACATTTAGACGTTCGTCCTCAGTTGTCTAGAAATTCTTATGAAATAGAGTGGGGGGATGTAGTATGGGAATTGCAAAATAGGGGATACACGGTTGTTCAAATAGGTCAAGGAGAAAGACAAGTAGTAGAAGAAGCCGTACAAATGCACAATCTTGGAGAAATGTTATTGATGCGAGTAATAGGAGGAGCAGACATTTTTATAGGTCATGATAGTGGCCCGGCAAACATTGCAATTGCAATGGATACGCCATCGGTGATTCTTTTCGGAAGCGTAAATCCAGATTATATCATACCTGATCAATCTAATGTTATAGCCATAAGCAAGCATAGAAGCCGTGATTATGTTTGCAAATCCCCTTACTGCTGGTCATCTGTAATAGGTCAAGAAGGGATAGAGTGCATCGAATTGGATGGGAGGAAACAGATGCAAATCCAACCAATGCAAGGAAAAGATGAATGCGCTGAAGTTGATTCTTCGGAGATTCCGCCTTGTGTTAAATTTACCACAGAACAAGTAATAGACGCTATAAATAAAATAACTAATGCAAATCATTCTTGAAGGATTAGAGGGCAGCGGGGAAATATGGCTGGATATAATGAGAATTATATGCGGAGATTGCGTAAATCATCCAGCAAGTAGTATGTGTGATTTGATGTGCCATAGGATGCCGTATACTCCTCAACTTGAGTTTAAAGAAAGAACTTACGTAGATATACAAGATAGAGGCTTTGATTTTCCAGAAGAGAGAAAGCATTTCCAACATATGGATGTGTTTGATTTTTTACGCCTATGTACTTGTGGTTATGATGTAATGATTTGTAGCGATGGGTTAGAGCATTTATCATTTGATCAAGGGAAAGAATTTATACGCTTAATAGAGTTACATTCTGACAAGCAAGTGATATTTACTCCTCTTGGCGACCATATGGTAGGGGTGGGCGATTTAAACAATCCGGACACTCACAGGAGCGGATGGGTACCTGACATGCTTCCCGATTATTTATCCATTGTACTACCCAAGTTCCATCCAGAATTAGACATTGGTGCCTTCTTCGCTGTTAACTGTTCTGGTCTAGAAAAACACAGAATTTATAACGAAATAAAAACCAAGTATTGCTTTTATGACAAAGATTGAACAAATTAAAGATGCCATTGACAAAGCACTGCGACGAGAATCTAAACTAACACCGTTGGCCTTATCAGTACCGGCGCTAAGTTCTTTAATGCTGAGGGCTTTGATGAATAATTTAGGTTCAATATCAACACGTTACATGGAAAACGGGGTCCATAAAAGTGGTCTCACATGCGCAACTATATGCAATAATTTCAATCTACTTTCGGTAACGGCAATTGATAGTTGGGCGTCGGATGAATTTAATGAAGATAAAGCTGAACCCCAATTTGATGAAAATGTTGCCATGCTAAAGCCGCTAAACACCGAATTGCAGAAAATAAAAAGCGATAGCTTTGACATAAATCCGGCAGATATAAAAGGACCCATTGACCTTTATCTTTATGATTCAGATCATTCGGAAATTTGTCAATATAATGCGCTCCTTCACTATCTGCCGTGCTTATCTGAAGAATTCATTTGGTGCGTCGATGACCTTGACTTTCCGGAAGTGCTAGCTGGAACTGAACGATCGTTAAAAGATGCTCCCGTAGAAGTACTTTTCGAAAAGAGATTTAAAGGGAATGACCATGATAATGAAGGCGCATGGAATGGTTTTGCTGTATTCCTTTTAAAAAAGAAACCATGAGTAAGACGCTAGGGGCCTTTACGTTTCTACACGAGGCCGAAAAATACGATTATTGCTATATTCAGAGCATCATAAGCCTATGCGAAGGGTGCGACAAAGTAGTGGTGATTTTGTTTGACGATGACAGAAATGAGTGCGTTGAGTTGAGTCGAGTACTAGGAACATTCCAAAATCTACAATTTTGGATGTTGCCAACTGGCATGTGGCATTACATGAAAGGGAAAACAAAACTATCCAACTTTCAGAACATGGCCGCAATGATGTTGGATACCGACTATCAACTATTAGTTCAAGCCGACGAAGTGATCATGCCTGAAAGTTTCGAAGCCATAAGAGAGGCAATGGAAACAGGTGGCGAAGGCTTCCTTTGCGAAAGGGTAAACCTATGGGGTAGTCCAAACACAAAGCTTGTTGTACCACAGGAAAGACAACCATGCAGCACCTACGTAAACCGGCTGACCAAGAGAGGGTTCATGTGCTACGACGATGGAGAAAATATTGGATCGCCAACAACGTTAGACTTTGCCACCCGGATAAAGATTATACATTACGGCTTCGTGCGGAAAAAAGAAATCATGAAGGCTAAGATAATCAACATGCAGGAAGGAGTATTCCAAATTTCTCACGACCCCAAGCTGGACGGCAGCGATGTATTCGATTCGACATTATGGTTCTCCGGTGATGATCTGGCCCCAATAGACTTTGAGCATCCAGATATCATGAAAGAGTGGGTGCGCGAAAGAATGTAAAATAATTACTAACTTTAAAGCATGGCTAAAATAAAAGTAGGTAGTAAAAAACTACCGGAATATCCATCAGATCATAAAGTAGGAATGAGAGTTCCCCAAGGCGGATCAGACTGTCAAAAGTGCGAATATGTAGATGGGCAGAAGTGTGCTAATAAACTATTTACCCAATGGAATGGCAGTCATGTAATACCAGCACCAATTAATGCTTACTGCTGTGATTTCTTTGAATCAAAATAATCCATAATGAAACATACCCAAGGAAGAATAGTTATTAAGGTAGATCATGAGTACAAGAATTCACACAAGTTTGAAGATGGCACAGTGATTAAACTAGAACGAGGTTGGAATAATTTAAATCGCCTCGAAGTTAGTCCAGTAAATGCAATTGTTATTTCAGGGGAGAATATTCCGGAAGGTGCTGAAGCCCTAATACATCATAACTCAGTTCATGAAACTTATAGGATAACTAATCATGGCGAACTGAGTGGCCAAAAAATTGCAGATCGTATTGAGTATTATTCGATACCCGAAGACCAATTATTCTTTTGGAGAAAAGATTCGGAAGTATGGAACCCTACAGAAGGATATGTAACTGCCCTACGAGTTTTCAAACCGTATAAAGGCATTTTACATGGTATAGAACCAACTAAAATAAAAGATACTCTTTATATAACAAGTGGTGAACTTTTTGGGATGGTTGTACATACACTTAAGGCATGCGACTATGAGATTATATTTCAGGATTTGGATGGCAGAGAACACAGAATTATTAGAGTCCGACATTCTGACGATACCAGCTACGAACGAGAGGAAGTGACTTGCATATCTGATTATTTAACAGATGAACTGCATAAAGATAATTTACTTGTCGGTCTTACTTCTTCGGATGCTAAACCTTTGCATGAAAAAGAAATCGCTTAATTTTATTATTCCATTGGTAGTGTATCCATTTGATGTAATGATTTCATTTGGAGAAACAGATCAGAAATTAATAGCAACATTAAAAAGGAATGGTATTGTGGATGAAGAAGAATTAAAATTAGTCTTAATGAGTGGGATGGGTCGTTATTGTATGTTCAATAATAATTCTTCTTTAATTAGACTTTGGACTTATCCCGAATATGCTGCCGATTATGGGACATTGGCACATGAAGTATTCCACGCTACTACTTATATTTTAGATAAAATAGGAATGGATTTCACTTTAAAAATAAGCGATGAAGCATATGCCTATCTTATAGGATACATTACGACGGAGATTTATAAAAAATTATAATATGTATAATTATGGCAGACCAAGAATCGATAGAAGATATAAAGAAACAATTAGATCAAGAAAAGAAAAAAGTTACTTTCTTAGAGCAGAAAGTAGCAGCTTTTGAAGGCCCTGGGAAAGCTAAATTGTATTACGCGGTAAATAGAAACATGAGTGATTTGGCTGATATGTTGAATGCCAAAAGTTTAAAGTCAGTAAATATAGACGATGCATCTGATAAGACAATGGAACGTATGAAGATAATTTGGTCGGCAATAAAGTCTCTATCTGAGACGCTTTCCGTATTAAGTGTTGCCGCTGGTATTACTGGGAAAGAAGAAGAAGATTTGAAAACTCCATTTATTGAAACAATAGCCGAAACTAGAAAATAGTGCTAACTGTAGACATATACGGTCAGCTTTGCTACTATCCGGATGCGCCTCCGGATTTATTAATTGAAGGGTGGGACTTGCCTAAGTCAGATCAATATTGGCGTAGAAAAGAACTTCCTGATTATTTTGACGTAATAAACTATGACGAAGACAAAAATGCTATTCTTACTCCACAACAAAGATCATACGCGCAGATAGAAGTTAAAAGATGTAAAGAGGGATATTGGTTTTTTAATAATGGGATCCCAACATATATCACAGGTAAAAACTATTTCTATCTTCAATGGTGGAAACTGGAAGATGATATCCATCCAGATTACCGAGATGCTGACCGAAGATATTTTCTATTCCTTCAGCATTGGGAAAGTGTACTATGGTGTATCGGTATAGGAAGAGGGAAGAAGCGACGAGAAGGCGCAAGTTCTCAAGCAACTTCAAATCTGATATACGAATGTATCTTTTTCACAAATAGTAATTGCGGCTTAGTCAGCAAAACTAATATCGATAGTCGAGATACATTTACCGATATGGTTGCATTTGGGTATAATCAATTGCCCATCTTCTTAAAACCGCGTCAACTTAATAGAGCAGATAGTGTTACAGAACTTGTTTTTGCTGCTAGAATTAATAAGGGAGAAGCTGGAGGCAAAGGCAATAAATCAAAGGTAAACTATCGTGCTCCAGTAGAAAACGCATACGACCGTGGACGTATGACTAGGGGCCTATGGGACGAAGGAGGGAAATGGCCATTAGACGTGAAGTTTTCCAAGTTTATTTCTAAGGTCACCAAAACGATGGTGAAAGGAGCCAAGCGTGTCGGTTTTGCAGAGTGTCCATCTACCGTTAATGAAATGACGAAAGGGGGGGGGGCGGAATATAAGAAATTCTGGGATGGGGCAAACCAATTTAAAAATCCGGGAAAAAAAACAAAAAATAGATTCGTCACCTATTTTACTCCTGCATACGACAACTACGAAGGGTTTATAGATAAATATGGAATGTCTGTTATTGATACTCCCACGGATGAACAATATCAATACCTAGTTGAAAAATGGGTAGTTAAAGATCCTAATACAGGGGAAACAGTATCAGAAATAACCGAAGAAGATATTCGGATGGGAGCCCGAAAATACATATACAGTCGTCGAGAAGGATTAGAAGGCGATTTATTGGAGGAAGAAATTAGGCAAAATCCTTGTACTGTAAAAGAAATGTTTGAGGCAGCAAATACTGACTCCGTATTTAACTCCCACAAAATCCATCTTCGGCAAACCGAACTTGAAGAAAATCCGATCTTTAAAAGGTGTATAGTATATTATAGGGATTTAGATGGATTTGTAAAATGGAGAGATGTTGATCCAAAAGAAAATAGTTTCCATTGGCGATGCACCGATATTCTAAAACCGGAAGAAGCAAATAAATTTGTTATTGTAGATGGAGTTAGGATGCCAATTAGAACACATATTGGTGCGATGGCAGTAGATAGTTATAGCAATAGCCAAGGAGGTAGAAAGTATGGTTCTAAAGCATCTGCTTGGGTAGGTCTTAAATTTGATGTTCAAAATCCATATAATACTGGTAAGCCCATTCAGCATTTATACGGTCGCCCAGCGACCAAGGAAGAATTGCATAGCCAAGTGATGTTGGCCGCAGAATATAATAGTTTTTTAACGTGGTACGAGCATAACGCTGACGATTACGCGAGTTATTTCAAAGATAGGGGAAGATTAGGATATCTAGGAAGATACCCACTTAGTACGATAGATCCAACAAAGAGAAAAGATGCAGATAGATTTCGAGGATTCCCCACCACTCCATTCAGTCTTACGAAGCAATTAGATACAGGTATAGCATATGTTGAAAACTATTGTGATCTTATTGATTTTGAAGAACTGTTAGCAAACTTACTATTATTCGACCCTTATGATAGAACGGCATTTGACACAGTAGTGGCATTTCTAATTTTATTAGTGGTATTAATGGAGCCAGCTTCGCAACCTACACCGATGAAAACCCCATTAGTAAAATTATATGAAAACGAAAAACATAGAGGATTATGAAAAAGGTAATAAATTTAATTGGACAACGATTCGGTCGTTTGATAGTTATCGAGTTTATTGGTCGTCGAAAAGGGCATAGTATATTCAAATGTCAATGTGATTGTGATGGTTTTACCGAAACTACTTCTAATAATTTAAGAAGAGGGCATACTTTATCATGTGGATGTTTATCCAACGAAGTCTTAATCGAAAGAAGTATTACTCATGGGCTAAGTCACCATCCGCTTTATAATATTTGGGTGGGAATGAGAAATAGATGTTATTATCACAAGCATAACAGGTCTAAAATATATGCTGGAAAAGGGATTATAGTATGTGAAGAATGGAAAAATGATTTTAAAGCCTTTTATGATTGGGCAATTGCTAATGGATGGCAACAAGGGCTAACAATAGATAGAATGGAAAATTCAGGTAATTACACACCTAAAAATTGTAGATTTAGAACCCCTCAGCAGCAATCCAGAAATAGAACAACTAATGTTAATTTAACATATAAAGGACAAACTATGATTCTCATAGAATGGGCTGAAAAATATAATATTTGTTATGGGACATTGCGAAAACGTGTAAAAAACGGGTGGAATCCGCATGAGTGCCTTTTTGGTAGACCAAAAGTAAAATAGCGATACGTTGTTTTACTATAATGCCAATATAATTGGCTCAATATCCTAACTTTAGCCAAAGAATCAATTTCATTGGCTGAAATCCAAAATATTCCAGGCGTCGGAGGGTCGGAATCCTTAAAAAAGTTCCAACTGCTCACCAATGTAAAAGCAAAGAGTGATCCAGCTTGGGGAAAATCCATTGCTGCTTATATTTCAAGCACAGTTTTTTCAGGAATTGGGAATGGGTACTTCTGGATTAGAAACTCCCGTATTCGACTTAACCGCGATATGGCTGCGGGAAAAATGGACAGTGTTCAGTGGATGGATCGACTGGATATGAATGGGAAGTTCAATTACATTAACATAGATTGGTCGTCCATAAAAATTGTTAACACCATCGTTTCAAAGATGGTAGGGCGATGGATGGGGCGAAACGAAAAAATAGTCGTTAACGCTACCGACTCCAACTCTGTAAAAGATAAGACGGAAGGCTATAAGCAAGCCGAATTCTACATGATGCACAAAGAAATGGTGCAACAGTTGGAACAACAGTCCGGAACTCAAATTACTCCCAAAAATCAGTTTGTCCCAGAAGATCAAGAAGAATTAGATCTTTGGGCTAATGAATACCAACGTATTCCAGAGGAAATCCTGTATGAAAAAGGGGTTAATGAAGTGCTGGATGCGAATGGCTTTTTCAGCCAAAATAAAGAAAAATTACTTCATGACAGCGCGGAAACAGGATTAGTATGCACTTATACTAAAATGGGTTCTGATGGGGTTATTCATGTGGATTGGATTAAACCAGAAAACTTCTTCTATTCATGGTCAGAGTATAATGATTTACATGATTGTTCTTGGATGGGAGATGAAATTGGGATGAAGATTACGGAAATTCGCGCACGTTTTGGGCAAGAATTTGGGGGGACTCTTACCGAAGAGCAATTATGGGAGATAGCTCAAACTTGCCAAGAATATCAACTATACGATAAGCTTCGCTGGTTAGTGGAATGGAATGTCTCCGTTCTACGTCCTTATGATGAATGGAATGTACCCGTAACTCGGTTCTATATAAAGTCTTTGGATAAAGACCCATATACACTTGTTCAGACCAAAAAGAACAAGAGTACTATTCTAAAAAAAGGCGCACCTGCTAAACCTGCCGATAATGAAGAATATGTAGAGGAAAAGTACATCAAAATATACGAAGGACTATACATTCGTCGAACAGAAACCGTCCTCTCTTGGGGTTTGTGGGAAAATATGATTCGCCCCCAAGACCCTAAAGAATACGGGGATGCCCTTTTCCCGTATTCCTGTTATATGTACCAAAATCAGGACATGAAAAATGTCGCTGTTCCTGAGAAAATTCAGGAGCCAGTAGAACAGATGATTTTGGCTCGGTACAAAATGCAGCAGTTGGTAATGCGGATGCGCCCTACTGGGTCTGCCATCAATTGGGATGCCCTTCAAGAGATTGATTACGGTCTTGGTGACAAGAATCGGACAATAGATCCTAAGAAATATTACGACCAAACAGGGGACATCTATTACCGGGGACGAGATGCGGAAGGTAACCCTATTCCTGTTCCCATCACCGAATTACAAAATTCGGGCTTTCTTGGGCAAATGCAAGGGCTTATAGCTATCTATGAATTTCACTATAAGGTATTAAAAGATGAGCTGGGAGAAGACCCTAGCATTTCTACTTCAGCAGCTAAACCGAGAGTAACTACCGATAATGTCCAATCGGCCATGCAGGCCGCCGATGAAGCTACCGATTATATGTATGATGCCTTCCTATATTGCATGGAAGGCACAGCAAAGCGCATCTCGTGTTTACTTCATACTAGTGTGACTTACGGCGCAATGGCCTATAGGCATATTATGAAAGAGGATGATATTGCTGGAAGGGCATTTTCTACAATAGCCAAGATGCTGCCTACTGATTTGCAGATTCAGGCGTTAGAAATGTTCCTACAGCAATCCTTACAGGCTAACCCAGAATTGATAATGTTTCTTGATCCCTTCAAATTACGTAGGTTAGCTAAGGATGATGTGAAATTGGCAGAATTGTACATGCGTCAATGCCAGAAGAAACAATGGGCCGCCAAACAACAAGAGGCGCAACAGAATGCCCAAATGAACGCACAAGCACAGCAGCAAGCAGTTCAGATGAAAGCGCAGGCAGATGTTCAATTGGAGCAAGTAAAGGCCCAATTGAAATCTCAAAATGATGCGGATTTGAGTAAAGCAAAGAAGGAAGAACTGTTTATTCAAATGATTTCGGCAGTTATTAGTAAAGGATTGGCTTTGCCTCCCGGATTAGATCAAGTAGCATCTGAGCTTTATCAAAACGTTGGTATCCCCCTATTTGCAGCTAATCAACAGAATAAAGTAGCATTACAACAATCTATGCAAGCGGGGATGCAACAAGCGGCACAGCAGCCCGGAACACCACCGCAACTGGGCGCTCCCGAAGATCAGCAAGGAGAAGCACAACCAGAAGAGGAACAAGAACCAGAAATGCAAGAACAATAAAAACATAAAGTATGTCTTTTAATCTAACTAATAGGGTCCCATCTCCCGCATTACGTTCACAAGATGCGATTGTAACTTTGAATTGGAGCGATTCAAATGCTAGTTTAAAGAATATTTCAGTTGGCCAAAAATGTGGCGTCGTGAGCAACGGGAAACTAGGAACAGTCAGTGAAATAGACCCCAATGGATTATTTGTTAGATGTAAACCAGCCACTCCCGATGCTAGATTTGATAGCGCTTCCACGCCCGGGCAGTTAGCTGCAAATGAATCAATCACCTTCTTTTAATCATTACAAATGATAGCCAAACACGGAGACTATACCAATCAGTTCAACCAAGGAACAGGGAATGTTGCTGGTACGCTTGTATTAGACACATCGGGGTGGGATTATTGCATTATCCATTTGATTAATACGACAGGGACGGTTAACTTCCTTGGGTCGAACGATGGCGGCGCTATTCAGGGAGATGCGGAAGGTAATCCTGTATCTGCAACTAACTTTGTCGCTGTACAAGGCATTAATCAGTCCACGGGAACTGCTGGGACATCCGGCGCAACAAATACGATTTATAAATTTTCATCTGTAGCAAGGTACCTTCAATTGGTGGGAACAGCATCCGCCTCTTGTAAAGTATTGGTGTATTTTGCTAAGATTTCGCAAACTATGTAATTTATGGCAGAAGAAGCAGTAGTTGAACAGCCGAAGGCTCCTTCCTCAGTAGAGGTAATTACGCCTAATGCTAATTTATTCTCGGATAGCATGTGGAGTGCCAATCCTGTTGTTGTAGATCCAGTTAAGACAGACGCTCCTATAACCGAAGTCAAGCCAGAGCCGACAACCACAAAACCGGAAGATGCTGAAATTGTCGATGAGATGGAATATCTGGAGAGGCAAACCGGGTACAAATCTTGGGATGACATTAAAGCACTAAAAGCAGAAGTAGAACAACTCCGTACAAAAGCACAAACTCCAGCAGAAATAAAGTTTGCTAACGAACATAGTCAAAAACTCTTTGAAGCATTTAAAGAGGGGAAAGAAGACGATGTGTTCGGATATTTGGATACTAAGCGTAAACTATCCTCTGCTGCAAACCTTCCTGCTGCCGATGCTATCAAGTTACATTTACAGCAAACTAACCCACACTTCAAACCAGAAGATATTGAAGACGTTTTTGAGGAGCGATATTCTATTCCTAAAAAACCAATTCAAAAAATAGATGACGATCCCGATGAGTTCAATGAACGGATACAAGAATGGAATACTAGAGTTGCAAAGATCAATCGGGCTATTGAACGGGATTCGGTAACTGCCAAGCAAGAATTGGCACAACGCATTACGCAATTAGTTCCTCCAGAAATACCGCAGGCGCAGCCTGTTGCCGCCGGGCCAGATCCAAAAGTATTGGAAGCCGTAGAAGCAACAAGAAATGCGTATGTTCAAAAATTGGAAACAGAATTCGGATCATTTGATGCTTTTAATACTAGGGTAAAAGACGAATCAGGCGAATTACCTATAGCATTTAAAGTAGATGATAAGGATAGGGCTGAAATAAAAAGTCTTGTTCAGGATGCTGTTTTCAAAAACTTAGATGTTAATGACTATTTTACAAATCGTTGGTTCGCCAAAGATGCTACTGGTGCATTAGTCCCCAACATCCAAAAGATGATGGCCGACTTTATTTTATTGGAAAAAACTGAAAAAGTATTTCAAGGTATCGCCAATAATAGTGCCGCTTCCAGATTAGCTCATCAGATTAAATTAAATAGTAACATTAATGTGAGCGGAGAGAAAGTCAAAACTGAAATCAAGCAAGACGAAAATGCTAAGATGTTAGAGACTTTCTGGAAGAGTTAATGCTTTTATTTAACCAACAAACAAAAACAAAATGGCAACAGGAATACCTGCGAGTAATATACTACAGCCCGGCCAAATTAGCATTGCTAATGGTGCCAATCAGGCCCTAGTATCATTTCTCCAGCTTTTAACACCGCAGTACTACAAAGATTATGTAGAAAAATACGGTAATGAGGATTTTACTTGGTGGCTGTCGACTTTCGGCGGCATGGAACAGGTTTATAACCAGAACTTCTTTTGGTTCGAAAACAGAGGCAAATTGATGCAGGGCGTTCAGGTCACGACTAACGTTTCTGCGGCAGTTGGAGCCACAATCACATTGACATTAGCTGCTCAAGATCACTTTAATGGCGGCACACAAGCTCCTTTACGCGTAGGGGAAACCGTTCGCGTAGCCTCTACCAATGTGGAAGGTGTTATTCAGACAATCAATTCTGGCACTCCGGGGGCATTTACGTTCACTGTAGCACCCAAACAGACTACTCAGTCCTTGGCTTCCGCTGGTTCTACGTCTTTCTTAAATGGAGATGTATTGCTTTTTGGTGGTATTATGGATGCCGGTGAAGCATCTGGTAGCAATAACCCTCTTATTCATCTGGATCAGAAGTATCAGAACAATATCACGCAGATGCGCGATACGTATGCTGCTACTGATTTGGCTGAAATGACACAGGTTTATTACACTGGTGGTGTAACGGGATCTGCTCCTGCACAGCAAGCGGGTACTTCCTTGTTTACCTATAAGGAATTGGTAAAGACCGATACTCGGTTCAAGAACTACGTGGAATTTAAACTCTTGCGTGGAGATATCCAGAATAATACGGCTATTGTCAATGCAAATGGGTATAGTTCTTTGGGTTCTCAGGGTCTTATTCCTAAGATTGCTACAGACGGCGAAACGGTAGGGTATACTGCTGGTACTTTGGACATTCCCAAGCTCCATGAGATTACTCGTATCATGGACGTTAATGGATGTGCTAAGCAGTGTATGTGGCTTCAGGATATTTTCCAGCGTCAGGACTTCAGTGATGGGCTGTTTGCCACTTTCCCCGCTGGTGCTTTTGTGTGGGGAGAAGGAGAGAAATCAGAAGATGCGCAGGTGTCCTATGGATTCCAGCATATCAATATTGATGGTTACATGCTGGGCGTCAAGAAATACCGTCCGTTCAATTCCGAATTTACTACCGGCACTACGCCTAACGTGGATTTCTTCCGTAACTATGGAATGATCATCCCGAATGGCACTGCACAGGATTACAAGGATGCAACAAAGGTTTATAATAATCTTACTGTTATGTTCCAGCAGCCGCCCGCAGGTGGTACTTTGGGTAACGGGATTCGTGTATGGCAACATGGTGGTGGTTCTCGGAACCCAAGCGATGGCACAATGGTGGATTTCATTGAGTACATTACGTACCGGTCAATTCGCGTTGTAGCAGCCAATCAGTTCATTCAAGTAGAAGCAGCTTAGTTTTTAATAGGGGCAGTATTTTGCTGCCCCTTCATTCTTTAATAGTTTTTATGGCAAAAGGAATTTCACAAGCGGATGCTTTTTTAGCGAACAAAGACGAAAAAATAACAGATCCAGTCTTTAAGGAGATTTTAGCAAAACATAGCATCACTCCCGTAGGACGTAAATCAGTCATTTTCAAACTCAGAAATGCACCCAATGGGAAAGTCCATCTGGATGGCATCGATGATGTATATGACGAAGAGACCAAAAAAATGAGGCGTATTCGGTTGCTTCGAGGCGTTGCTTCCATTTGGCAAGACGAGCAAGATAAACTAGACAAAACCTATATTGATAAAAATAGAATTAGTCTAACCTTTGTTCAGGGTGGGATGATTTTAGATGAAATCAAAGATGCCAATATCATTAAAGCGGCTCGGTTGATGAATGCGAACGAAGGTAACTTGCATCGTCTCCCTGGAAAGAAGAGATCATTCTACGAATGGGACCCTATTGCTCAAGAAAGAGAAGCTTTCGAAAAAGAATTACTTGAAATAGAGGTAGTTGAGTTAGCTATGGCAACTCCCCTTGAAAAAGCTAAAAAACATGCTTTATTCTTAGGCGTACCAATTACTGATGAAATGGGCACAATCCGTTCCGAACAAGGAATTAGGGTGTTGTATGTGAGGAAGGCAAAAGAAAATCCAAAACGGTTCAAAGAAACATTGGATAGCCCAGAGGTAGAAATTAAGCATCTTATTCGGAGAGCCTTATCCGATTCAAAAATAGAGTCAAGAGGAACAAATATTCAGTGGTCAGCCGGTGGCTTAATTTGCAAATTGCCACATGGTAGAGAAGTAGTGGATTATCTAGTAGAATTTGCTATGCTCCCCACTGAAGAATCAAAATCATTTTTGGATCGCCTTGAAAAAGCAGCTATCTAATTGAGCGTAGATACACTATATCAGTTGGTGGTTTACATCGCAAACCAGTTTCAGCGGGGAAATATTAGTCCTGCTAGATTTAATTTAATTATTCAGCAAGCTAATATTTCATTCCTAGATTATCTGTTGGGGGAATTACAACAGTATAATTATGGGTCTCCGGCCTCTCGTATTCAATATGGTGTGAATGAAACGGCTAGACAGCGACTGACACCTTGTATTGGCCCTCCCATTTCACTAACAGCTGATGTTACTGGTTTAGTGCCTTATCCTAGTGATTTTCAACAAGTGGACGCGATGTATACTCCAACATACCAACGTATACGATTTGTTCCACAACATAAGTTACCCAACTATCTAAGTGATCCCATTGACCCCGTTGCTACAAATCCAATTTACATTTTAGAAGCAGCAGGATTTCAGTTCTTTCCTGCTACAATAGGAGACGTTCTAATCAGTTATGTTAAAACGCCTCCAACTATCTTTTGGAACTCAACACCAGATGCTAATGGTCGGCCAGTATATTCAGCCGCAGGGAGTACTGATCCTATTTGGTATGAGACAGACTGGCTAGAATTAGCAGCCCGCGCACTTAAGATGGTAGGAATAAATCTATCTGCTCCAGAAGTAGCACAATATGGAGATGGAATTCTTAAAGCAGGACAATAATGGCATCATTAACCAGATTAGAGCTTATTCGTCGTATTCTCCGGCAAGTATATGGAGGACAACCTTCCATCGATAGCAATATTACGGACAATCTCGTTAATGCTTGGTTGAATGATGCCTTTGCTGCTGCTGCCAAAAAGAACTATCTTGAAAATGATCAAATAGATGGTATTGGGTATGTTAATAACAGTTTTTATTTATCGATTAAGAATTTGGTTGTTGTTCCTTATGAGCCATTTTTATTCCAAATAACACTCCCTCAAGTTCCAGTTGGAATTAGTAATAATCAGGGTATTGGGACACTTCAATTCGTGGATACAGATGGGAGTATATCTAATCCTGCCATTCCTCTTAGTGAAAATCAAGTAGGATATTTTCAAAATCTGAAACCTATTCCCAATAAGATATTATACTATCCAGAAGGTACGTTTTTATATGTTATTAGCGATTTGCAATTGGATAGTTATACAGCAAAAGTAAGAATGATATCAGCAGGCGATAGAACAGATTTAAGCAGTACGGTTACAATTCCAGAAGATTATATGCCAGATATAATTGAATATGTTAAAAAACAATTGGCCTTTGAAAGACAGATGCCCAAAATCCCTACGGATGATGGCAGCGATAGTTAAAATAAAATAATAAACAATATGGAAGAGTGGAGAGCAATCGAAGGATACGAAGGATTGTATGAAGTTAGCGACTTTGGTGAAGTGCGTTCATTGGATAAGGTTGTTAAGTGTAGATTTGAAAAATTTAGAACCAGACGCGGTAAAAATATGAAACAAAGCTTGACTGTTCATGGATATCCGTTTGTTGAATTATATAAAGATGGAGTTGGTAGATTCAAGACCGTTCACCGGTTAGTATTAGAGGCTTTCGTTGAAAATGGCGAACATCTTCCTTTTGTAAACCACAAAAACGGAATCAAAACAGACAATCGAGTAGAAAATTTGGAGTGGATATCCAAAGAAGGAAACGTAAGACATGCCTTTGAATCTGGACTTAAAGTGGCTCCCAAAGGAAGCAAGCATTACAAGTCAAAGAAAGTTATTAATATAGAAACAGGAACAACTTATGAATCATTAAAAGAGGCATCTTTAAAAGAAAATATCCCATACGGCACATTAAAGACAAGAATGATGCTTAGTCTAACTGTTAATAAACATAAATACATATGATAACCCCAATCCGTAACCAAGTTCTAATTAAGTTATTCAAAGGTGACGGCAAAAGCACAGGCGGCATTATTGTAGCCGATAGTTTTAAAACCGAATCCAACAAAGGAGAAGTGATTGCCGTTGGAGAAGGCCTTAAAGGAAGCCCAATGCAGTTTAAGAAAGGAGATATTGTTTTCCGAGTCCAAGACCACGGCACCCCTATTGAAGAAAATGGAGAGCGTTTCTATCTTATGGAGCAAGGGACTATTTTGGCAACTACTTAATTCTTATGGTATGGCTAATCAAAGACAAGGCTGGGTAAGTTTAGAGGAATGCATTAACTTATACTTAGATCGTAGTGAACAGAGTAACCATAAATTCTATAAATTATGGAACATAGGATGTAGCGGATGTGAACAAATGGGGTTAAATTTCTTTTATCAAGTCCAAACGGTAAAACTTCCAGTCAATTCCAATTATACCGTAAATCTGCCAGATAATTACATAAAGTGGGTAAAAGTGGGAGTGGGGAACTCAATTAGTGAAATTATCCCACTTGACTATAACAATAAGCTAAATCTATTTGCTGATCTTCAGACGAATCGACTAGAGCAGACGCAAGATAGCAGTTTATTCAATTTCTATTTCGCCAACTCTTTTATATTCTATAATTATTGGAATGGAGAGTCTTTTGAAAATCTATATGGATTGCCTAGTGGAGGCCCATTCGTAGGTGGATTTAAAATAGACAATACGAATAGTCTGATTGTACTCACTAACTATTTTCATTATCCTTATTGTTATTTAGAATACTTGGCTTCTCCTGCTGAAGGATCAACAATAAGATTGCCCATACAGTTTAAAGAAGCCATGATTTCCTTCTTAGGATGGCAAGACAATTATTACAAGCCTTCCAATTCCCATATGGCGCGCGGAGACAAAGAAAGCTTAAAGCATAACTTTTACAACGAACGAAGATTAGCTAGAGCAGCCTATAAACCTTGGGAAATGGAAGAGGCGTACGAATTTAACCTTAAAAATCAGCGCCTGACTGTGAAGGCGTAATACCGATGATAGAAACATACCCTTTTGCTGGTCGTATGGATACGGATTCCCCTGATCTTGTATTTCCTAGGGGAAGCCACAGAAGTGCCTTTAATGGAGTATTTAAGGGTACACAAGGGAATATGCAATTTCAAACTGCTCCTGGAACTACGCTTATTCCTAACTCATTTCTTCCTGATGTTGGCACTAACATGACTATAGGATGTAAATATGATGCCGTAAAACAGCGTCTATTTATATTCAATGCTAATTCTGCTGGTAATAACGCTATTTTTATTTATTACACTGTACAAGGTAATTTTGTTAGATTAATACAAGATGGGGTAAACACATCAGATGCCCCATTAAGTTTCAATGCAGCACAACGAATAAATGGGGTATCTATATTATATGGCGATGGTCAAAGCGGGGATTTATTGTTTTTTGTAGATAGTCTTTTTCGTCCTAGAAAACTAAATATAGATCGTCTATTAAATAATGGATATTCTCCTATTAAAAGTGATTTTTTAAAGGTCATTAAGGCTCCTCCTGTGATGGTTCCGCAAGTAACTTATGAAAATGACTTTACCGTTACTGCAAATAATTTAATAAATTGTTTATGGCAATTTGCATATACATTTCTATACGATGATTATGAAGAAAGCGTTATTTCAAGTGCTTCCATAGTGCCCCTCCCCTCTGTTGCATTTGACACTTCAAAAAACATTCCTGTTTCAGAAAGTGCAAGAATCGGGTGTTATCTGCAAACAGGAGATCAAAATGTTACTAAGATTAGGTTATATGGAAGACAAACCACTAATGGAGGTAGTAGCGGGTGGCTGATCATAGACACACTTATAAAATCAGATCTATCGATACCCAATAATACGGTTTATAAATATCTTTTTTATAATAATGGTAATTATATTGCTGTAGACCCCGCATTTGCTGTTGAATTATTTGACCTTGTTCCATTAAAAGCCAACGACCAAGCTCTCTTGGATGGTAATGTTATTTCCTACGGAGCAATTACAGAAGGATATAATTACTTCACTCCAACCAATATTGGGTCTTCGATCCCGAATCAAATGGTGCCTGCTTATACCATTAATAGCGTTTTATTTTTTGGATCTTCTAATGGGCAATTTACAGGCGGCCAACCTCAATTTACTTTTTATTTGACAGGAGTGGGGCAAAATGATGGTTCAGGGAATGCTACAGATTTGGATTTGGCTCCAGCCAATTTGATTGTCGTTGCCAAGTCCGATGGAACTGATATAGGATTTACGCTTTCAAACACTAATAGAAATATAGCTACAGTCTTATTTAATTTAAGATCAAGCGCAGCGACTGCGGGATGGCAATTTGTATCATCTACCTCTAATTCATTGACAATATATTATCCATCAGGTAATGTGGTTTTAGAGAATGCTCATTTATTTGGTGCTACTTCTGAAACGCAGCCTTATAATTTAGATCAATTTGCTCATTTTCCGCAAGCCAACTATCAGTATGGTATTGTTTACTTTGATGAAGATGGTCGCACAAATGGGGTAATAACCAACGCGCAGGCTCAGATTACCACTCCGGGATATGCTCCTAATGTTACTCAAATTCCAGAAGTAACTATTCAGTTTGAATATACTCCTCCTGTATGGGCCACCTACTATAATTTGGTAAGAACCGATAATCTAACCTATCAGAAGTATTTGCAATGGGTTTCTGCTTCCGCTTACGGCAACAATCTAGCAACTGAAGCACAACAATTTGGATATTTTGGGATTAGTAATATTCAGGATTATAATCTATCTATCAATGCTACAACTAATGTAGTAAGCTACCAATTCTCTCCCGGCGATAGAATTCGTATTACAGCTAGATATGATGGAAGTGGTAATCTCGTTAATATATTAAACTTAGACTATACTATTTTAGGAGTTGCCGTAAACCCTATCGTAAATGGTGTTCAACAAACTGGAAGCTTCGTACAAATTAGTTATCCTTCTGCGGACATTAATGGTAACTTCAAATTAGATGGGACGCCCAATTATCAGAATTATCAAATTTTACTTTATTCCTATAAAGCTCAAAATCCAACTGGACAAAATGTATTTTATGAAATAGGGCAACGATTTGGTATAGGCAATCCGGGAACGCCAGCTGCCTACCATTTTGGTACCAATGAAGATAATGTATTGACTGTTACCGATGGAGATGTATTTTACAGAACCAGAATAGTTCCAATTACGGCAGAATATACAGTACCCACAGGTAACTTTATACAAGGTTCATCCTACAGCACTATGTGGATTAATCCGGGTGGGGGAGGAATTCCCATAGTAGACAATGGGCGGTATGCCATTCGCGGTAGCGTTAATAAAGTAGCTGGGTTAACAAATACTACATATCCAACATTTTCAGATTCGGATTATGATATTTTGAATGAATCTGGATCTACCCTTACCGTACGAGTTAGGTATACTCTCAATGTTACAGATACAACAGATCCTAATGGGCAATTCCAAGGGTATATAAAAATTGCTGCACCTGGTAATGTAATTACTGTATATACAGTTCTTCCATTGCAAACTGGGTTAAAGGTAGGCGTAACAAATACTTATATTATAGATGCTACGGTTCCTCTTCCAGCAGGTGCTAAGATGTGGTTTGTTAATTTTGCTCAAAATCAAATGAGCATTGTGTCTTCTGCTATTACGGTAGACTTCGTTACTAATATTACTTTAAATGTTTATGATTATTCCTATAGCGATATTTACGAATTAAAAACTAATGCGGATAATCGGCCAAATGTAGTTGATACAACAGCCCTTCAAACATATTTTAGCACCTTATTCAGATACAGTGAACCGTATCAATTAGGTGCTAATATAAATAATACTAATAGATTTTATGCGGTTAATTTTGATGAATTTGATAAATCGTATGGGGACATTATTAGGCTAATTGTAAGGCAAAGAGAAATGCGCGTCTTTCAAAAAAGGAGGTGCGGCAGAGTTGGGATTTACCAAAAATTCATTAAAAATAACGCTGGCAATACGGATTTAGTAGTTTCCGATACAATTATCACTCAAAATAATATTCAATATTTTGAAGGCGAATGGGGTATTGGCAATCAGTCATCTAGTCTTTCCAGTGCAGGATATGCAGATTATTTTGCAGACCCTGTTAAAGGGTACTTCTGTAGATTATCCTTAGATGGGATTGTTCCAATAAGTGAATTATATAAGTGTCAGACTTTCGCTGGTAGTAATCTCCCGAATTATTTAACTAACTATTTCTATGGATTTGGAGGTTTCGCATCCATTCTTTCAGTTTACAATGTACTACCAGATAGAGATAGCGAAATAATATTCTGTCTCCAAAGTGGAGGGCCTACTATTCCAGGAGGATCAGGGATACCCATGCAGGCTATTTCGTTTAACGAGACCATGAATGCATGGCAAAGTTTTTATGATTTTGCTCCAGATAGTATAGTGTGCTGTGAAAATCTATTGTATAGTTTTTGGAATGGGAATGTCTATACACATAATAGTACAAACTATGCCAATTATTATGGCGTGCAGCATCCAGTCAACATTAATCCTTTGTATATCTATCCTGCCTTAGAAAAGAAGAACTTTTTGGCATTAACCCAAGTATGCTCCCAACCTTGGGAATCGCCAGAAATCTACACTAATACTAATTCTTATGGAACCCAAAGGCAAGAAAGCAATTTAGTGGCGGCTGACTACGCTTTATTAGGTGCTGATTATCATGCTGGATTTTGGTTTGACCAACATTCACAAGCTGGATTGATCGATGGAGACGTTCTGTCTGGGAACTTGCTATCGATTCTGTTTCAATTAGATGATCCGGCAGTTTTTGCGTATCTTTCAAATATTTCCATAAGTTGGACAGAAAATAAAATGACCAATAAATGATCGTAAAAGATATTTCTGGGGATGAATTTAAAAAGGCCATTTCGATTGCTTTTTCAAACGACAGCCAAATATTGAGTCTTTATGATCCTAATGTTACCGTGGAATCGGTCGAAGAAATAGTGCAAGATATTATTAAAAAAGTAACCGAACATGGAAATGTTCAATGTAAGGGGATATACGATAAAAATAAACTAGTTGGCTATTTTGTAAGAGGGGCCGGTATGTTGATTAGTTTTGGTCTATGCGTACAATATAGGGTTAGAAAGTATAAAAAGGAATTGTTTGCACTGATAAAGGAAGACTTTAAGGGGATGTTTGTGTGCTTCTTATGGTCAAAGAATGTAAGAGGAATCAGGTATTTGGAAAAGTGTGGGATGAAGGTTATTCAAACAGATTACCAATTAACTAAATTGATTTACAATGCCCGCTAGCGCATCTGCAATACAAGCAATGGCTGGAAAGACACTCGATCAATTAACGGGTGCTGGCCAATTTATAGGGGGTCTTATTGGGCGTGGAAGAAATCAAAAAAATCTGAACAATCTTCAAAACCCAACATATACCCCTAATAAAGCAATTTCAGACTATTATCAGCAAGCTCTTAATAAGGCTATGACAAGTGCCTATAATTCCAATTTCTATAATCAGGCAGAGACGAATGCAGGAAGAGGATTGGCGACAGGAATAAGTGCTTTAGGTGACCGTCGTTCTGGTGTTGCAGGGATTGGTGGATTAGTACAAGGCTCTCAAGATGCCTTAAATAAAGCTGGCGTCCAAGCGGAAGGCTTACAGCGACAAGCATTTGGACAACTTGGACAAGCCACACAAATGAAAGCAGGAGACGACCGATATGCTTTTGATATTAATCAAGAAGCCCCTTTTGAAAGAAAGTATTCCGAATTTTCTGGAAAATTAGCTGCTAATAACCAGCTTATCAATGCTGGGATACAAAATTTGAGCAATGGTCTTACGGGGGGAGGAGGTAATCCAGTTCCACAAGGATTGGGCGGTCTGGGATCAATGATAGGAAATCATTCTGCCTCGTTGCCCTATGCAACGTATAATCCTTCATTGGCTGCAACAAGTGGAGGATACACAAGTCCAGCTAGTAATTTCCCAACTATTCAATAAAATGGCTAGAAGGCATATATTTCAATCGAATCCTAACATGTGGAGCGCTGGTGCGGTGGTGTTGCCGCATCAACAAGCGCATGCTCAGTACGCCAATCAATTAGCGCTACATCAACAAGCTAAGGATCAAGCCCTGTCTCAATACTATGATAAGGTCCAAAGCTCAATAAATCCACAAGGTATTCGAGATGTAGATATGGATGGGTGGCAAAAAAAGGCTGATGAATGGAATAAATTCGGTATAGAGAACAGGCAATTTCTAATTGATCCTAGGCGTGATGGAGGAAAAGCGTTGGGACAATTTAATTCTATGCATAGGGATCTTTTGGGAGATTTGGCTAAATCGAAACAAGCTGCACAAACGGAATTACAGTTAAAAAACATTTGGCTAGACCCTAAAAAAAGGCAGTTATCTACAGCCAAGGATTTAGAAATGTCACACAGAATAGGATTACCAATTTATGATCAGAATCATTATAAGGACGGCATAGCAACTCCATTCGGGGCAGAAGATTTTTCGTTTAATGCCCCCCCCTTCGATTTACCAAAGCAGAAAATGTTATTTCAGGAAGCGACAAGGGGGTTAAAAAAAGATAGGACGTATAACGAGAAACAAGGTAGCGTAAATACTGCATTACAAAGAATATCAGTTCCATACTCTGAGAGATATTCTAATGAGAATCTTAAAGCGATAGCTGAAAGAGTTGGAGCGGCCTATGAAGGAGATCCGTCTATGCAATCCTATTTTGAAAATACTATTCATGATCCCGAGCAATTTGAAAAATTAAATACGGCCTTTCAGTCTGTATATAAAGATAAAAATATAAGCAGTCCAAGAGATGCCGCTATGGCCTTTGGTATTTTAAATAACCAAGGAGTGAACGTGGGAGCCGAGGATAGAAAATGGTCACGACCTCCTGTTGGTAGATCCGGTGGAATGGCCGGGCAACAGTATAACGACATGATAAATTGGGTAAATGGAACCGCTAACGCAATTCAGAAGGGAGATGTATCAGAATTAAAGAGATACGGATCAGCACTTTATCAAGGACCTGTAAAAACTACTCGGTATCAAGATGTAGATTTTGGGCCTTTTCAAGAGCAGTCTGATGTCAACAATTATACTGATCCAGATACCAAAAATATTATTAACGGCAAAGTGGGGGAAGCTGGAAATATAAAACAAGGAGCGATTTTCTATCATAAGGATCATCAATGGAATCCTGATACAAGACAATGGGAAGATGTAATGAATAATACTAAATTCAGTAAAGATGATCCATATTTAAAGCAAAAACTAACTGGCTATTTTCAAACTCACTATGGCCCCATTAGAAAACTTAACGCTACCCCATTCTATCAAAATCAGGGGCAAGAAGATACCGATCAACAGCCGCCTCCTACTGCGGTTAAGACCCCAGCTAACATTAAGGTAGACCCAGATGCATTGTTAAAGAAATATGGCGTGAACTAATGGCAGATAATGATACTATACAGGAGCCTCCAGAAGTAGATAACCAAGATCAAAAACTCCCAGACAATGGTCCGGGACCACAACAGCCTACTTTAAAGGATGAAGATAAACAGCGATTGGTAAAGATTATTACCAAGATGCAAAGCGCTGGAGAGTCGGATGATAATATTAAGGCTGTAGTCAAGAGATTTCAGGAGATAAATGGAGCACCAACTAATTCATTGCCTTCCGTTGATAAATCAGTTAAATCAACTAGCCAAACACTTGATCAACCTATTCAATTCAATGGTACATTTCAGCCTGATTTAGAGGGAGAGAAAAAGGGGCTATATTTGAATGACCCTCAGTATCAGCAACAAAAAAACGATTTTGTTGATAGGGTATTGACTGACCCTAAAGGAAGATTATTATATCCTGAGCAAGATCCAGCTACTGGCAAGTGGCAAAACTACTACACTAAAGAGCCTCTGCCTAACTTTGATCCACAGGAGATGCAAGGAAGAATTTTGCAAGTTCCGCATGCATATTTGTCCGCAACTGGTGGTAAGCAGTTTATAAGTCCAGTATACGACAAAGAAACGAATTCCTACAAATTCCCAGGAGTTCAGACTCCCGATGTACCTACTATACAAACACTTCCTCAAGCTACTGTATATGTTAAAAAATGGGAAGAACCAGATAAAACGGCATATCAAGGTCCGACTAAGTTAATGGTGGATGAATCTGATAGCCAAAGAGGAGAATTAAGAGATGTTTTAAAAGAACACCCAGAATTAGATCAGCAAATTAAAGAAACCCTCAATAAATATGGTTCTCAATACGGCCATTCATTGCAAACTGGAAGTGGTTCAATGGCTAATGTCCTTCAAAAAACAGTAGAAGATCACTACGACTTAACTAAGCCGCTGCCTAAAACTATCGATCAGGAAGTATTAAATGGGCATCTTAATATCTTAAACAATTTCGATACTAATCGACAAGAGTTCGAGGCTCGCCAAAGAGATTTACAGCATCAGGCTGATTTATTGACTGATAGAGCAAAGCGAACAGGGCAGCCAGTCTCTTCGGAAGATGCTGAACGGTTAGCTCAGAAAGCCTCCCAAAACATTAAAACGTGGCAAGAGTATGCTAAGTCAGTTCAATTCTCACAAAATTATGTGAATCAACCAGAAGTCCAAGATTATCTTACTCAATTCAAAAAGAGACAACAAGGCATACAACTATTGGATGAGATAAATCAACGGGCATTCCCCAATGAGGTTAAATCTCAAATTAAGCAAGATGAATATGATCGAAAAGCTATTGAAGGCAATTTGAATGCGTGGGACTATACAAAAAATACACTAGGCCGAGCATTTAGTGGTCTTTCTAATGTAGGCGAAACAGCACTTAAAATATTACCCGGAGTACTCACCGGAGGTGCTGTTAATTTTGATCCATCCTTTATTGAGAAGTTGAATAATAATGCGCAACAAGTAATAGCAAAACATTTGCCAACGATTTCGCAAGAAGGACTAGAGGAAATGACAAAGCATGGAATGGGACATACCATTAACGATCTTACAGGGATGGTAGGAAGTTTTGCACCATATATTGTTCCCGGATTAGCAGAAGAGGGGCTAGGGGCTAAAGCGGCCACATTTGGAACGGCTCTTGCCGAATCCATGCCAGAAGCCCAAAGAGAAGCTGAAAAACAAGGATTAACAGGTTCGGCCTATAATATGTACGTAACGGCCAAACCATTGGTGAATGCCGCCTTTATGACGTTATTGCCAAATGCCAAATTTGCCAAAGGGTTTGATAATGATGTGGCCAAAGCTGTAGTAAATGGTGAATTTAATAATCCTCGTGCAGCATTAATTAATCTAGCTAAAAAGGTAGCAACAGTACATCCTGGAGATGTGGCGCATTTGCAAGCCATGTTGTCTGGAACGGCACTAGGAAATGCTTTGGTTAATGGAATTACCAATACACTTCAAAGTTCTCAGGATTTACAAAGAGGAATAGGGAGAAAAGAAGGACTTCCTGTAGAACTATCGGGCATCTTCAATCCAAGGCAAACCGTTATTATGGCTATGGCTGGAAAATTATTGGAAGCCGTACCTACCCTGAAGAATTCGATAGGAGACTTGCAAAAAGGAAAAAACATTCAAGAGACCTATAACAATATTGAAAATAACTTAGTTGAATTGGCTGGTCATAATTTAGAAGGAGTTAGCCAACAAGTACAGAAATTGTTGAAGAAAGATCCGGGAAACATATATGCCCAGCATTTAAAGAACACTTTAGAGGATTTTGCTCACGCAGAAGCCAGAATGCCAGAGGGATTAGAACCTGAGCAAAAAGCTGCTTTGTTCGGGGTACAGAAGCAAATCGAACAGAAAAAGAGACAAATGGCATATGCTGATCCAGCGTATGCTACTCACCTTCAAAAGAATATAGACGAATTAAATAAGCAAATTCCTGAAATATTAAAGGACAATAAGAAGGCTCTTGATTACATGAAAGATGCCCATAAAGACTTTGCAGAATCAATTTTATCATCTAAAACAGAAAGCGATGAAGAAACCAAAGCCGCTACAGATCCCGAAGCCGAAGGGCAGCAAGGGCAAATAAGCGAAAAACCAGTTGAAGGGGCAGCTATTAAAGGCGAGGAAGGTGGTGCTGCTCCTTCTCTTTCAGTTGAAAAAGATCCTAATTTTAGAACATTGGATTATGGTGATAACAAGGGTAAGGAAGAGAATGAGGAAGCCCAAGAAAAAATTAAACAAGAGATTCTGAATGATGATAGGATAGGATCTAATGGGGAAAAATTTAGTGAATTTGTTGGTCGGGTAATCCCTGCAATGCAGTATGCAATGGAAAGTGAGCCACATAATACAGCCATTATAACTCACTCTTCCGTTATTAAAGCCCTTAGAGTATGGGAAGAAATGGGGCGTCCCGACAAAATTGAAGGGAGTAAATTAAAAGAATTTTCTCAGAGATATGTAGATTTGAAACCAGAAGCAGAAGGGAAGGTTCATACGTTCAAAGGGGATAATGGGAATGATATAAAAGTGGTTAGGCATGGAGAGACAGAGGACAATAAACTTTCTGAATTTAGGCAAGATGACACCCAGCTAACCGAAAAAGGTAAAACGCAAGCAGAAAATGCTGGTAGTAATCTAATTAAAGAAACTAATGGCGAAGTGCCAAAAATAATTTCATCTGATTTGCCTAGAACACTTCACACATCTGATATTATTAATCAAAAGTTACTAGATCATGTACGAAAGCAACCAACAGAGGAAGTACTTCAACGTGAACAAGAAGAAACTGGAAGCACAAGAGGTGAACGTGGACGAGTGGAATCAGGAGAGCAAGGGGATGAATCTTCCAGAGAAAGTGGACAGTCCAGAAAGTCAGACAAAGAAGAAAGTAAAAGTGAGAGTAAAGAAGCAGATGTAAGCGACTTGCCTTTTATAGACGAAGAAGGAGATGATGAATTTACTAGTACTCGTAATAAAGTTACAAGAGAAAAAGTAAAGGAAAGCGGGTTAAAGCCAGCAATGGAAGAAGCGGCCAGAGATTTTGGTACAGTATGGGAACAAGCAAAGAAAAAAATAGCCAAAGGGGAAAATATAGAAGGACTCATAGATAACCTTTCTAAAAAACCTAGGGCCGTTACAGATTTGGAAAATGCCATGATTTTATGGCATCAAAATGTAAAAGAATCTCAATTAGCAGCGGCAAACAAGGATTTAAAAGAAGCAACTGAATCTGGTGATGATGAAGCATGGAATAATGCACAGGATAGACGAGTTAAATTATTAGATGACCTTCAGAAAATCTATAATGTAGATAAGGCAATAGGACGTGAAACGGCTAGGGGGTTGAATGCCAGAAAAATGATAGCGGATAGACGGTTCTCTTTAATCAATATGCAGCTGGAGAAAAGTGCTGCGAATGGCGGCAAGGAACTCACAACAGAACAACAATCCGAACTTCAGAAGCAATACGAGGATATTAAAAAGACGAAGGAGGCATATGAGGCAAAAATAGAGGAATTAACCAAACAAAATGCTAAACTCGCTGCTGAGAGACAAATTGCTACCGAAAAGAAGGGAGTTTCAAGAAATAGAAAAACAAAGCAAGAATACAATACAGAACGAAAGGATATTTTAAAGAAAATGAGGGCAGATCTTTTAAAGGCCGCTAAGGGTGGCGAAGGATTAACTTCTTCAATTCCATTCGCCGCTCAATTAAAAGCGATTGCCCCTCACATACCGGATTTAGTAAAGAGTTTCATTGAGGAGGGTATTGATAAGATAGAGGATATTACCAAGCACATAGTTGATTTGCTCAAACCAGATATTCCAGATATTGAAGAACGTCATGTACATGATTTAATATCAGGAGTTTACAATACCAAAGAAGAGCCAAAAGAACTCACAGATAAAGAGAAGGCTAGAAAGGGGAAAAATGAAAAAATAAGGAATGTAAAAAAAGAGGCTCAAATACAAAAATATAGAGTTACTGATCCGAAGTTGTTAAAAGCACAAGCTGATTATGAAAGAGCTAAGGATAAATACTTGCAAGGGCTAAAGGTTGATGAGAAAAAATCAAGATCTTTATTCCAAAAGACGCAAGATACATTCTTAAAATACGAGCGGTTTGCAAAATTATCGAATCCGATAACATTAGGCAAATTGACGGCTGCCGCTATCACAAGATTAGCAACTACGCCTATCGAAAGCGGAGTGGGAGCAGTATATTCTGCTGTATTACCGGGAATAGCTAAAAAGGCTCCGGGAGAAGCCGGAATAAATGTTAATGCGGCTGCTAGAGGATATAGGGAGGCTTTCATGAAAGGATTATCGGATGCGGCCATTGTTGCCAAAGGGGGTAAAACAGATATTGAGGCCGTCTTTGGTAAAAAAGGACATCCGCCACCAGAGGCTATAGATTTCTTCGGTCAACTGCATAGCGCTATTAAAGCCCCTGTGAAGAGGTTTGCATTTGAGCGGTCATTCCAGAAAAGATTAGCTAATAATATTAAAAATGGAGTTGCCATAGATGGCATGACAGAAGCTCGGATTGCTATGGAAGCGTATAAAGATGCGGAAAGATCTATCTTCATGCAGGACAACCCGATTTCTAAAGGCTGGACAACAGCTATGAGTCAATTGGAAAAGTCCGGGGAAACAGGCAAACTGGTAGCCACAATAGGGCAATGGCTAATTCCTTTCGTAAAAGTACCCACAAATATATTGGGCGAAACTCTTTCAAATGTTATTGGACCTGAAGTAGCCATTGGTAAGATTATAGCCACAAGCCTGGGTAAGGGATTAAAAAATCTATCTCAGGATGAGGCGGAAAGTATTATGCGAAACCTTAAAAAGGGAACTATTGGGCATGTAGCATTAATGGCTGGGTATCTTCATCCGGAAGTCTTTGGTGGATATTACCAGAAAGGAGAGAAGAGAAAACCGGGAGATGTTAAACCGGGAGATATTAAGATAGGAGATGTAACAATTCCTGCGTGGGTTACAGAAGCCCCCATCTTTCAAGCCATGCAAATTGGGGCTACAGTTCGTCGTGTAAAGGATTCCTTAGTTAAGGGGAAAGCGAAAGGATTGGGAGAAGGCATTTGGGGCGGCGCTTTAGGGTTAATGTCTCATGAACCACTAATTGACGAGCCGTCCCGACTTACTGGAATGATGGCTAGTGCCAAAGAAAGAGAATATTTCCTAGGGGAATTAGCCAAGAGTACTTTAGTCCCAGCGGTATCCGAATATGCGGCTAAAGTATTGGACCCCGTTGATTCACGGCCTACACCTGAAAAGATGATAGAACCTGCTAATTTAAGACAACCTTCCACTATAGGAGAACATATAGAGAGCGCTATACCTGTATTGAGAGAGAATGTAGGTAAAAAGAAAAAGAAATGAGAAAATATTATGCTTTAGATAGTGGGGATGTTGCTTCTAGTCCTTCCTTGGCCGAAGTGTCTAAAATGGTTACCCCCATAGATGCGGCTGCCCCCACATCAATTAGGCCACTTCCTATTACCGCCCCTGTTTTAAAGTCTACTCCTAATAGGATTCCTCTTCCCAATTATGAAGATCCAAAATCAAGAGCCAACTATCTAACGCAATGGCAGTCTGTTCATGGCCCTTTAGAAGGAAGAGGGGATACTGTATTAAAAGTCAATGAAATACCTAGGGGGAGCACTTTGAGTGCTAAAGTATTATCTGCACAAGCTGCTAGTAAATATGGCATCGATCCAGCACTTCTATACTCTTCTGCTATGGAAGAAGGAATGAGCGGCTTATTCAAAGACAAGAATACTGGGATTGATACCAAACATCGAAAACCTACAGATGTAGGGTACCAAGATTTCTATGGAGATAAAGATTTCCCTGTAAATGGGGATTGGAGTTTTGGGCTAAATACTTTCTCAGATCGATATCCGGATCTTGTTAAAAAAGGCTACTTGCCTTCCTCTTTTGTCAATAATTTTAGAGGCCCTAAGAATGAAGGTCAATGGAATAAGAATGATTTTAAAGATGCAGGTAGTGCTATGCAGGCTAAAGCTGCTATGCTTAAATATCACTATGATGATATAGATTCTTATGCTCGCCAACGTGGAATTACGCTTTCCCCTAAAGCAAGAGACTTTTTTGCACTTGCAGAATATAATGGCGGAGAAGGCACCGGCCATCAGATGTTAAACGACTATTATAATAACGGACACCTAGAAGGAGATAAATTTTTGGAAAGTCGTCCCACAACGGGAAAAGGGTTGAAGTCAACTTCTTATAAAACCGTATACGATAATGTATCTAGGAGATTGAAAATGAGGGAAGGGCTAAAAAGCGAAGGATTATTTGATAATTAGAGAATCTTTATTTAATTTGGCATCTATATACAATAAGGGACAGACCCAAAAAAATAAAAATCCCCTTTATCAAAATTCTGTTAAATACAGATAAGCCCATTAGATATGGTGGAATAGTCGAGAACTATCCATATCATTTATGTAAAGGGGAGAATCCCAAATTAATTTTCTCTAAACCAGTCAACAATGGCTTGAAGATTCTCTTTCATAAGCTCAAAGGGGGGACAAAAAATGGTTTTTGGAAGGGTACTATCCTTGGCTACCGCAGTTGCCAACACATTTTTAAAAACGTTAGTGGTATTAGAGAATAGAGGGTATAGTTCGTCTGCTGTTAGGCTTCCATCAGTGTGAATATGATGGAGGAACTCCATATAAGCAATAGTATATTTTGATCGTTCGGCAATGTTAGTACCTTGAACAACTGGAGTGATTTGCAGAAAAAGAAGATTTCCAGATTTTTCTTTTTTAATATCAAAAAGGTATTCGCAATCTGGATTTTTAAAAAGGGGGATATCAAATTTAGGTTGCCCGATTTGTGGAGTTTTAATACTCAGAATCATGTTTTATTTTTTGATTGTTTATAAATGAGTGCCCTTTCTGCTTCCAACAGGAGGGCATTTTTCATATTCTTTCTACATAATACAAGTAGGTTTTGTCTGGGTATTCGATAATGAAGGCTGCATAATGAGGGGCTTTCTCGGATTCGTATATTTTTTGGCTGATTTTGCACTTAACTTGTTTAAAATCAGATGCCCAGAAGGTATAAGTCGCCACACTATCTTGTTCAAAGGCTTCTATTGGTTTTCCTATAAGGTGATATACCTGGAGGGAGGGCGAGTGGATATAAAGAACGGAGCTATCCATATCGAACTCTACGGGCATATTCTTTAGATTCTTGATTTCTGGCGGATCTACCACTTGATTCTGATACTTAGTGCATATAAATTGGGAAGCTGTAAAACGGTACAATTGAGCGATACAATGATTCGCCAATAGTATAAAAACTGCTATTAATGTATAGATTCTCTTTTTTGAAGTAGAAGGCATAGATATTATTATTAGCTAGTGGCATATTTTTCATCATGATTAGCCATTATATAATAACTCCATATTGGGAATATAAAACAACTTATCAGTAGAAATAAATCCAATATAGATTTTGCATCTTTTTGGGATGCATCATAAGGGGTAAATACTTTTTCTGTTTCTGTAGTCTCTCCATTTTCCCACTTTGTGGTATACGAATATGATTTTGTTTGACCAGCCATAATTTTCTCGCAAATAAAAGCTGATGCGCGTTGACGACTAAAAAATAAAATCAACCCGCATAAAACGGTCAAATAAAAACCAGCGTGCTTAATAGTTCGATTAGATAAGGAAAATGAATTAATGCTAAATCCCTTTAAAAGAATGCAGGTAATTGGCGTCAAGATTAACAGAGATAAATAAACATAGGGGAGCAGAAAAAGAGCGCACATTATGACACAGACAATGCCAGCCATAATAAATCCTAAGATGTAATCTTTAATACTTTGAAACATGGTAAATGATTAAATAGCCCATCGTCCCTAAATGGCGGTATTAAAAAAATTTGCGTGGGACATTAGCCACTCAGGATCAAGAGGTACTAGCAATACCCGACGTTCCATGAAATGACTAAAGCCCACGCATTGCGTGAGCGATCAGTCTGAGTTTCGTTGGAACGTTAAAGGAAAGTGCTAGTTTTCTTGATCCCGGAAATCAGCTAAACGCTAATTATATGTAAGGACAAATGTTAGGATAAACACTTTATCCGGGGGAGCTCTTGTTAATTCTCATATCTGGCGATATTTTGCGTTAATAAATTACGTTGCTTTACAAAGAACGATAAAATAGTAGAAATAGTGAAGCGGCAACTGTTCTCTTTCCGCCAACGCAGGGAATCGCCAGAGTCCCGTAGACAGATTGAGGGGTTGCCGCTTTTTAGTTAAATCAGGCCATTAGGAGGATAAACCCACCTCTCAATAGGACGAAATGGGATTACGTTTTCACTAAGTAATTGAGAAGTAACCCAAAGGAATAGAAAATAGCCGACAAGGACAATACGGGCAACTACTTATTTAACCTGTAGCCTTAAAGGGCTAAAAAAGGGTGTTTTAACGGTATGGGTGAAAGTTCTTTTGAATTATCTTTCGATTCTTAAAGTTAACTTTCGCATCATAAAATGAAAGAGGCCATTGATTTATATGCTAAAATCGTAATCGCTATGTTTAGCTTCATTGGCCCTTCTTTTACTCTTTTGATTGCTTTATTTGTTCCTGCCATAGAAAGGTCAAAAATTAGACATAAATCAAGAATGAGTACCTTGCAGGAGATTATATCTAAAAATATTGTAGAGGGAACCAATTTTGAAGCTATGGTTTCCACTGGGAAAGAACAGTTAGATAAATTACAAAAGACTAATAAAAAGGAACTTACGTTTTTGAATCCCAAAATTCAGGTGAAGAGGTTGTCGTTTGGGTTGGTTCTTTCTATAATTGGGATCGAATTTTATTATTTTGAACATTCTCAGTTTTGGCATTGGGCATCTCCCTGGTGGAAGATAGGAGTGCTATTAATAAGTGCGGGAGGATTCGTATATTGTATATATGTTCTTTGGCAGTTATTTTGCACTATTATACGGATAAAGACAGAGGATGAAACGACCAAACAAGAAGGGATCAAACCACAAGTTAATCCCTCTATAAATACACAATAATGAGCACTTTTAAAGTCATACAAATACTAAGTGCCAATACCATCCGCGTCGCTCCCGGATGGACAGTTGCTATAAATGGGGAATCATTTGAAGACGATAAAGTAAGAATTTCTGGACTAAAGGTAGATCCTACCAATGCATATGTCCAGCATCGATTGACTTCCTTTCTTTTACAGAAAGGGGTTGAACTTATCAACGCGACACTTATTCCGAATGTTGATTTTGTCGGAGCAAAAATATCTTGCGATGTTATTTTGGATGGGACAAACATCACTTATTATTTCCCTGAATTTAGGGAAGGTTTAAAGGTTACGGGATAACTTTCCCAATCACCTAAGAGTAAGAACAAACTCTTGGTTATCAAACTCCACCTTAGAAGAAATCCCCTTTTCCGCGTACTGAGCTAAGAGGAACCGAGCAAATTCCTTGTTTATCGGCGACTGAAGCCATTCTTCCCCTATCTCTACTCTTATAGACCATTGTCTTGTAGGAGCCCAATAGCGAAGATGGGTAATACGGGCTATCTTCTCCGCCCTTTTCTTTTTAAATAGTGATTTAAACATAGACCTCTAACCTAAGAGATCTTGAAGAGTATGCTTTACGGAAAGCCGTAATTAGGTGTAGTTAATCCTTTTTAACAATTTAAAATTAGGCAGAATCGTGGACAAGATATATCTTAGAGCCATGGTAAAGAACATGAAAGAGTTGGCTAAGAAATTTCCCGACGAGGCGAGCTGCCGGGCATTTTTAGTTGAATACCGCTGGAATGGTGTTCCGACATGCCCTTACTGTAATTGTCCGAGATCCTATGCCATTGAGGGAGGAAAGCGGTTTAAATGCGCCAATAAGGAGTGCTTCAAAAAGTATAGTGTACTGATGGGAACGCCAATGGAAGGGAGCAATATTCCATTAACCACATGGTTCTTAGCTATATATATGATGACGGCCCATAAAAAGGGGATAAGCTCTTGTCAATTAGCCAGAAATGTAGGAGTAACGCAGAAAACAGCTTGGTTTATGCTTATGCGCATCCGGGAAATGCTTCGGGAAAAGGCTCCCCTCCTCCTGGAAGGAGAAGTGCAAGCTGACGAATGCTATATAGGAGGATCAGAGAGCAATAAACACAAGGATAAGCAGGCAGCCAACAGGGAAGAGGCCGCAGCCAAGAAAATGCCCGTAGTAGGTCTCCTTCAAACTAAAGGCCCCTTGATATTAAAGGCTATGCCATGGGTTGCCAAAAAAGAGGTTGAAGACTTTGTTCTTGCCCACGTAAAGACAGCCTCAACTTTTGTAACAGACGGCCTCACATTATATAATAAAGTGGGCAAAAAGATGAACCACATCGTAGTGGACACTAGAATTTCGAACAAAACCAAGGGGAAGCACAAAAATGGCATAGAAAACGCTTGGAGGCACTTCCGTCTTTGTATTGACGGCACCTACCATAGCGTCAGCGATGAGCACATGCAACGATACTGTGAGGAATTCTGTTATAGGTTTAATAGCCGGCATCTGTCTGATGGATTCAGATTTTGCCTAACTTTCCATCAAATGGAAGGTCGATTGACCTACAAACAACTCACAGATCATGGCCAAGACGAAAAAAGAGAAAACGGCACCCCCTTCTACCCCATCGAAACGGGCGAGTAAGTATGAAAAGAAGGTCAAGATAAAGGGCTCTTTCGAAGATGTCATGAAAGCTATGATGACTCCTCCCCGCCCCCCTAAAGAAAAATAGGAATTGGGAGAAGTGCCAGAAAATATAACTCATATAGTACAGCCAGATAGATTTTGGTGGAACGTCATTGAGGCGAAAGCGCTTTTTGCCGAGCCAGACATAAATTATTCCTACCATCCCTATACATTAGTTTTTCAGGAGCCTAATCTTCCCAAGATGATAAAAGTGAGATCATTTATCTATCTGGATATTATTTTGGGCAATTCTCAACTCTTAGATGCTGGGGTAGTAACTGATTATGATGTTCACGTAGATAGTATCGGTAATATAATAGACGAACTACTGAGAATAGGAGAGGACGCTCATCTTCGATTCCTACAAATATTTAAAGAGCGCAATTCTCCACCATATATTTCTCCCACATTTCAGCCGATTTTGGACCTTGAGGTTTTGGATCAAAAAATCCGACAACTTGTCGAGACTGGAGCTTCCTATTAACGCCTTCTACAAATGCTAGTGTAGTTTTCAAAATTTCTACTACTGATTGGTCTTTTTTCTCTTGTCCCATATTATATATAAGTACTAAAGACTTCGGTTTAGAAAGATAATTTGTCCAAATATAGGAAATTTAGTATAAATTTGGGAAATTCCTGTTAAAAGATGGCATTCAGCGCTAGTTATACAATAACGCCAACGGGAAATCCAGCGGCTTTCACCATTACTGACACTAGTACGGGGTCAGACGGGGCCATCACCGACAGATCTATCCTTCTCTATACAAGTTCCAATTCTTTATATGTTCCTGCTATAGACTTTCCCCTTTCTGATGGAAGTTCTATAACAATAGCACCATTGACTTCAGATGTTGCTTTAAATGTAGTCGTTTTATGGAAAGATAGTAGTGGGAATACACTTTATACTGCTAGTCAGATTTTTGCCTTTGTCCAATACGGCCTTCAATTTTTACAGTCATTAACACAGACCCAAATATCCAATCCCCTCGTTATTAACGAACAAAGTTGGATTAATAACAAATTCCTTATTTTCTTAGAGATTCAAAGCGCACTAAATGCCATTAATATAGGACAATCATTGTATGCAGCTCAGTCTTGCATTCTTAGGTATACTCAAATGATTACAAACCAAAACTTGTATTTCTAATGGCATCTGAGTTTACCATAATACAAATACTTGAATTCGCTCAAATATCTCAATATATATCAGGGAATGATAAGTCCTCTTTGAAACAATTGCAAAGTGGGTCTTTTATAGGCAATCTTTCTCGATTACTTTATATGGAAGGGACATTGTTGCAAAACTTAAATAGCCTTAATCCGAGTAGTTCTACCTTACGAGGAACAGCCGAATATGTTCTTTCTCTTTGTGGGAAATACCTATTGCAAGCCCAGAATATTATTAACGGATTAGCGGGGTCCCCTCCAGTTATTTCTGGACCGTCTAATCAAAGTGTAAATGTAGGTCAAACAGCAACATTCAGCGTTTCGGTAACGGGAACAGCACCATTTACTTATAAATGGTTTTTGAATGGGAATCCAATTATCGGGGCAACATCATCTACTTATTGGGTGCCTAATGCTCAATTATCCGATAGCGGAGGTTTGTATTCTGTTCAAGTAACAAATTCTGCGGGGCAAGCCACTAGCAATACTGCTACTCTTACGGTAACAGCCTCAATACAAGCATTTTGGTATTATGGTTCTGCTGATCCATATCCAGCATTAAGCATGGGAGTAGATAATTTAACCTACCAGATTAGCCAGTCTATTACACATAATACACCCATTGTAATAACCTATCCCACGGCCGCAGAAAATAATCAATATACCGTATTGAGATACCCTATTACGGAAAACGCCAAAACTGCTTGGGTAAATACTCAACTCAACCAAGGTCAAATTCCCGATTCCATTATGAGAGCTATTTTTACAATTGGGAATAATCAATATGTGGTATCGCGTGTAGCTATGAGTTTGGACAGTACCGCATCCACCCTAACATATTCTTAGCATGAAGAAATTTATAAGTATATTTTTTTTATTGTGTTTTATTAAGGGCGTAGCTCAGTATAACCCAGCACTTTTCACTACTACTAATAAAAGTTTAGGCGTAGCGCAAGCTGTAAGTACAGATGCCCGGTCTTGGTTCTATGATGCGGCTAATTTTGTGATGAGAGATTACCAATCCGCTAATGAAGTAAACACATATCTTAATCAACCAAAATATAGGAGCGGCCACTTCCCCGTGTACATTCATCTTGGAGGCACCTTAACTAGTGGAGTATGGTTAGGAGGAACAACCCAAGTTTGGTGGTATCAAAATGGAGTTGCAGACTCTAATTTGGTTAGATGGTACACCGATTCTGTTTCAGGAGGACCATTCTTTGCGGTCGCTAACAATCTGTCAGAGGGGAATCCTTCATTAATTAAAACTACCCTTGGCCTAGATAATGTAGATAATACGTCAGATGCTCAAAAAAATGCAGCAACAGCTACTTTAACTAATAAAACAATTTCAGGGTTAAATAATACCTTTTCAAATATTCCAAATAACGCGTTATCCAATAATTCTATTGGATTAACTATAGGGACCTCTGGGATAGATATTGGTGTTACAACAACGCCCGCACAATTGGGAACTAGTTTGGTTTTGCAAATTCCATCTGCTGGAACTGGATCAAGGGGGGCATTAACTTCGACAGATTGGAATAAATTCAATAACAAATTAGATAGTGTAGTTGTTTCTGGAGACTCTATTTATGATTGCACTAATGGCACATGCACTTTCAGGGGATTATTTAGTGGAACGGGGGGCATCGCAGTACTGAATGGTCTGAATGCCACTACTCAATCTTTTGCTACAGGGACTAGTGGCTCAGATTTTAATATTATTTCTGCCGGTAGCACACACACCTTCAACTTACCAGATGCATCCGCTACTACACGAGGATTACTTAATTCTACCGATTGGAGTGTATTTAATGCAAAACAAACCCAACTCAATGGGACTGGATTAGTTCGGATGTCTGGGACTACTGTATCCTATGATAATTCAGTATATTTAACTAATATTACTGGGTTAATTACGGCAGGAACGGGGATATCTATTGGTGGAAGCGGGACTTCTGGATCTCCATATACTATTACTGCCACGGGAAGCGGAGGTCTATCATTGACCACAACTGGTACGTCTGGTGCTTCTACTCTAACGGGATCAGTGCTCAACATCCCTCAATATCAAGGACAACTTACCTTAACTACTACAGGATCTTCGGGAGCAGCTACTCTTATAGGAAATACCTTAAATATACCTCAGTATAGTGGAGGGGGAGGGGGAAACACAAACAGTAATATAGGATCTGGGTTTAGATGGGCTGTGCCGAATACGAATAACATCAAAACTTTTTTTGTAGTAGGAGGTACATTAGATAGTACAACTAACTCAAATGCTCTCACACTAACGATTCCCACCTATCAACCTAATCTGACTAATAGGGGGAGTGGATTTAGGCTCTTTGATCCAACAACTAATGGGATTAAATCTCTAACCTGTACTGGTTGTACATTAGACTCTACAACTACAGGTCAAATTGGTATTACAGTTACAGCAGGAGGAAGTGGAACAGTAACCACCGTTAGTGCTGGTAATCTCTCCCCTCTTTTTACTACTTCTGTAGCTACAGCCACAACAACCCCTGCGCTTACTTTTACGTTAAGCAATGCGACGGCAAATAGTATTTTCGGTAATAACAGCGGATCTAGTGCTGCGCCATCATTCTTTGTACCCACTGCAACTACCCTTAATACTTGGTTTGGGGGGACTATTCAGGGGGCGTTAACTGTAACAACAACAGGCACTTCTGGGCCTGCTACTTTAACGGGAACCACATTGAATATCCCTCAGTATTCAGGTGGCGGAGGGAGTGCTGCTGGTCCTTTAAATAGTGTTCAAATAGATAGTGCTGGATCGTTTGGGTCAGTCCCTGGATTTTTGGCTACAAGAGCAAATGGTTTTGTACAGGCGACCTTATTTGAAGGCAAACAAGCGGTTTATGTAGGAGATACAGCAAGCTCCTTAATTGTTGGAACAGTATTTTCCGATAATTTTAATAGGGCATCTCTTGGGGGCAATTACAATTCTAATCTTACTGGAACTGCACTTACCTTCCCATCGTCCTCCTACATGCATGTGGTTGGCGGATCTACAAGTTTCGATAGCTACATAGAAAGAGTTATACCTACTGGATTGAATTTACATAGCGATTCGGTCGTGTTTATTCCTCAATCGCTAACCTCATCTGACTTTGGTTTTGGTTTTGGTATGTATTCAAAAAATACAACCTATTCCAGAGGGTACACTGTTCAGGCTCCAATGTCAACCGGGTTAGCTGGTACAGAGCTTTTTTATACTGACGATGGGACTATCCACACGCAGCAGTATCCGGGGGGGGCTATGATTGGGATGTCAGTGGGAGATACTTTGGTGGCTACGGCAACACGTACCGATTCTACCGTTATATTTACTCTTAGGAATAGAGCCACTAATGATGTATTTACACATACATACCTTTATCCTGCCACGGTTACAACAGGCTCTACCCAATTGTCAAATACTGGGTACTATAGAATGTATTTCTTTGGGGGAACATTCGATATTCTCAATTGGACGGTCTTCTCTCCAGAACACCAACACGGGATAGTTTGGGTGGGGAATAGCATCGAGGCGGGATATGCTGCTACTAATTGGGATGAAAGGTATTTAAACTTATTATACCCACTGAACAGGGCAATATTTGATGCCCAAGGAGGGCCGGGAGATAAATCAGCCGATGGTCTCGTGGGCGTTCCTTCTTTACTTTCACATAATCCAAAGACGGTTGTCATCGCCTTAGGGGTAAATGATAGAGGGACAGGCGTCCCAACAAGCACGTATTCGACCAATATCGACAGCCTGATAAGAGTGTCAATAGCAGCCGGCGCTACGCCTTACCTCCTTGGAAATGCACCTCAAAATTCCGGAGATATTACACCGTATAATGACACATTGATAGCATTAGCTGGGAGGTATCACATACAATACATAGACATATTTGATACGCTGGCTAATGGAACAAATTATGCGGATCAGTTTACCGTAGATGGCGTCCATCCAAATAGCGCAGGACACGCTGCAATAGCTGCTCAAATAAGACTTCAAGCCCCATCTTTATTAGTGAACCCTCAATTAAGGATGGATAACGCCCAGTCATTATTAAACGATCCAAATGCTAGGATTGCTCTTTGGAGTCCCACAGCAGGATTTGGGGCAGGTATCCTCTTAAGAGATACTACACCATACGTGAAGCTAAGCCCAACTAGCCAGCAAGTAGGGTTTATTAATGTACAGTCGATACAAAATGGGGTTACCCCAGATGGTAATTTACCAAACTGGTTTGTCAATAATAAGCAGAATTATGTCAACTTCGGGTTGCAAAATATTTCCGATATAGGGTATTCTGGTTTTGCACTTTATCAAGCCAACAATAATTTAGGAGCAACCATAGCATGGAATAATGGGGGTATCACCGGATTGGGCGTAAATGGGCCGAATAATTTTAATATAAGAACTCGAATGGCAGGATCAGGCATAGGCTTAACCGGTGGTGATGGTGGCAATAGAGCCACCTCCGATTTTGAAGTAGATTCAGGCCTAATCGTTAACCGGTCAGCAGCCACTTTTCAAACGTTAGCCACTTTTGCGGCAGCGACTACTTCCACTCCGTCTATTTTATTAACTTCTTCCGGTGGGGTTAATCCAACCACTCCTTCTTCAGGTATGTTGTGGTGGAACGGGACTAACTTGTATTTTAATAATGGCAGTGGCAATGTAGATCTTTTGGCTGGTGGAGGTGGTGGAATTTCATTGACTACTACGGGCACTTCAGGCGCTTCTACGTTGACAGGGACTACGCTTAATATTCCTCAATATCAAGGGGCGTTAACATTAACAACTTCTGGGACATCTGGAGCAGCTACTCTCAGTGGAAATACCTTAAACATTCCGCAATATAGCGGCGGAGGGGGCTCTCAAAATTTAGAATCAGTATTGACTACGGGCGCTACCTTAACGAATCCGCATACTATCACCAACACTAGTCAGATATTGTCCTTTACAGGAGGGTTGTATAAGTTCAATGGATTCTCGGCAGATACGACTAACACCGCCTATATCATAGGAAAGAAAAAGGATAGCTCACTTTATGAAATTCCTTTATCTCAATTCTCCTCCTTGTTAGGATCAGATACATTGTTCGCTAATGGTAGTCTTCAGTTAAGCGGGGATACGATCTCTTTAATAGGAGATAACGTAAGTCCCGGTAACAGTATGTATTATGGCACTAACGCCAGTGGAGTTAAAGGATTTTTCGCGTTAACAGGGGGCGGCACTAATATATATACTTCAGATGGAACTATTTCTTCTTCGAATAGAACGGTAACGATACCTTCAAATGGGAGCCTTACTTTTCTTGGAAGCGGGGCCGACAATATTAACATAAATGCTGCCCCTTCTGGGACGATCACATTAGAAGGGAATGCTATTAATTTACAATCTGGGAACACTGGGGCGGTAGTGGTTACCGGAGGTGTAGCTTTAGGACAAACAGATATAACTACAAGCGGAAGCGGGATAGTGGTAGCTATAAATTTTTCTAATTATGCCATTGATCCCGCAAGCGTTATACCAACATACACTATAACACTGCCATCCACGTTGCCAGATGGATTTATTGCAAATTTCTTTTTTGGAGGAACCATAACATCCGGCACGGTTATAACTACACTTTCGGTAGGAACGAGTGGTGCTACAATAGTTCAAAATTCGGCTCCAACAACAGCATCTGCTGGAGATTATATATCGTATAAATTTTTTACAAATGGTACAATTAAAAGGTGGTACAGGGTTCATTAGTATGCTATTGATTATAGTATTGCCAATGGGTTTAAAAGGGCAATCGTTATTTGATATTTATTCTAGACCGTCTAAACTAATATCTAGTAATTATTCTATCTCCCTATTCGATGTAACTTTGGTAGTTAACTCTAATTCAGGCAATGACACCCTGACTCTTCCTGCTGGGGCTCAGGCTTATTCATCTGCCAATCAAACCGGATTAATATATCATATTAAGAATATAGGGGTAAATAATGTGTATTTAAGAGTGTTCCCTTCTTCTGGAGATTCTATTGAGAGTTCAATATCAATATATTTAATATCTCCATCTATGACAAGTAGAGAGGTGCAGCCTGCCACAATTCATAGTTGGTTTGTTCATTAGCATAAAAAATCAATATTCATGTTGCATAAATTTGGGTGGGTATTATTTTTAGGAGCCGTCGCATTTGGATTTATAGTTCATTCGTTTGATCAGCAAACTTTGTACTATAATAAAAGTGGTCAAATTAAAAAGCAAATAAGGGTATGGAATGATACTGTATCCGTATCTGCTGCTTCACCTACTATAGACATATCTAGTGCCGGGTTTTCAAATATCATAGACATTCAGCCACAGATAATTCAAAACGCATCTACTTTAACCAACTTCGCGTGGTGTAATGTAAAGTCATATACCACTACATCGGTTACCTTAAATTTAGCTCAACAAAACAATAACACAATAACCATATTGGGAATATCGGTATTGTCGGGATCTCCTATTGCCCCACCTACTGGGTTTTCTGGAACTTTTGTTTCATTAAGGGTAACTGGAAATTGAAAATCCTTTTAACTATACTGCTTAACATACCGTTGCTACTCTGTGGGCAACGGCATTTTACTTTCTTCCCTGGAGAGTATCTGAATCAAATGGTGGATAATACCACGCATAAATTGTATACTATAAATACAACTGCATCATTGGTGGGTGGTGTTCCAGATAGTATAACTGGTGGATGTAGCGGAGCGCATCATATGTTGTCCCTATCTTCCAATGGACGTGTGTATGCCTTCGGTGATGATACGAATGGGGAGCTAGGGGATGGCGGAAGCGGTGTTGGCGGATTAATATTAACGGATAGTTTAGGTAACCCGTTCAGAAATGTAGTTCAGGTTTCTTGTGGCGGCACTGCTGGGGGGTGGAATAGCATGGCGCTTAAATCAGACGGGACGGTTTGGGCATGGGGGGCCCTAGATGGAGGCTTGCGAGGGAATAACACACACGGCGGACAAGCCAATCGACCGGTACAAATTCCATTTCCGGGAGGAACGTTCATTAAGCAAGTATATTTGTCCTTTATAGGGTTAGCATTGGATAACACTGGGCATGTGTGGACATGGGGTGGGGAGTATTCTTTTCACGCCCCTTATGTACTGGCTCAAGGAACGCCCACTCCTAATATATACAACCCTACACAGCTTAATAGCAGCGTATTTGGGGGTGAGCAAATAAAAACTATAGTAGGGGGGGGCAATAACATGCAGTACGCCATAACTGCTACGGGCAAAGTATATGCTTGGGCGTTTTATGCGCACTATATCGCCATCCCTGACGGAGATATGTCAGTCACTGGGTTCAACCCTTGGCATATCGATACGGCCTTGAATCTCCCCCATCCAGTGGATACAATGGTTGTAAATGATATCGCCACATACGCTATTCTCAGCGATTCCTCACTGTGGGCATGGGGTGATTGTCCCGTAGGCAACTTCGGCAATGGGACTACCTTAGATATGCGACATTATCATTCAGCAGATGGGGCATATACACCTTATGGATGGGATCAAGGTATCGACGAGAACATGCAACTAAAGCCGGTAAATGTAGCCCCCGGAAAGCACGACTTTACCCAGATATTCGCCTCCCCGCAATTAGCTTTTTACATCCAATGTAGTGATGTAAACGATCGTTATTATTTCGCTGGAAGGAATAAGGGCGGTATAGCTTGTAATGGGATCAATGGCATAGACTCGGTTGGCGGAGATTTAGGAGCTATGTATCCAGACTCATGGGATCAGCCGTATCTGCAGCAAATATATCCGATGGGCACCCGCGTGAATAGAACTACATGCCCGCTATTCAAAGATACGACGGGAGCCGTCTTACAGAGCACATATCCTCTTAATACCTCAGGATCTCCACCGGTAGCAAATGCGGGCAGCAATCAGACGGTTAATACAACGACAGCGACTTTAAAAGGTAGTTTTACCTATACTTCCCCGTCCCGCGGAATGATCAATAGAATGTGGACGAAAATTTCTGGTCCCAATACCCCTCAAATCCCAATAGTAAACGCAGATACGGTGAGCGTATTAGGATTGACAAAAGGCACCTACGTATTCAATTATGCCATTATGGACAATAATTTTAAAACGGCGTCCGCAAACGTCACAGTAACAGTAACCGCCGCCTGCCCTAATTGTGTCATTCGTCAAAGAGGCAAAAAGCACAGATTTATAAGCCTTTAATGTTAAAAAAAATAGTATTTTTATAAGGCATGGGAATTGCCGTCTGTTTAGTAAGCAAAACCGATAAAAATGAAACACAACATGGGTGCAACAAACCAATCATATCCTACTAATACGCTACCAAAATGGAACCATCTGTATGGGCAAAAATTCAATCGTTCCTCAGAGAATGCTTTAAAGAAAAATTTAAAATCTTTTTTCCGGGCTCTTTGTTGGGGCTGTTCGCTGGCAAGTCTCTTTTATTTTCTGGACTTCCTGCTGAGCTCGTTACATTTGGAGCGTATTTGCTCAAATTTGTGGGCACTGTTTTGATGGCAGTAGCTTCTGGAGCTGCTACCACCTATGGAGCAAAGTGGGTAGAGAAAAAATTGTCCCCAAATGAAAAAAAAAGTCCAGACCCAATAAAAAAAGGAAGAAACAAAAACGCAGCATAATGTCAACAACGAATGGACCCGAAAAACCGCAACCGCCTAAACCAAGTATTCCGAAGCCTAAGCCGGATGATGCGCCGGATAGCGGCCCCCTTCCTGGCGGCCCAATCCAACCTCCGCCGCCTCACTAGGTGGATCAAAGAAATCGTAGCCATTAGCATAGCCGCTAGGTTAATCACCTATTCGGCTATGTTTCTTAGCTGGGTATCTAAGCCGTTGGCAGAAAGAATTGTTGATCCATTCTTGTGTCCGTGGTATTCCAATCCGATGAAATTAAAATGGTTCATTTACTATTGTAGTCAGGATTTGGCATGGGTATTCTCTAGTTATGCATTTTGTAAATGTGCTGTTAGGTTGAGCGACTATCTTTTTCTGGTATCTATAATATTATTAGGCTATCAACTGATTGACGCGTTTATGTTATTCTGGAATTTTAAGCAGTCTAATTTAATATACCTAGATCTTATGTGGACCGTATTGGCATTTATTTCTTCTGTTTTTAAAGGGTATAAACCAGAAACAGTAGCACGCGTCAAATCTCTTTTTTAATTGCTAAAATCTAATTATATGCAGAAAGTAAAACAATTCCTAATAGATAATAAAGTGTTTCTATTCGGTATTTTATCAGCAGCTATTATAACAGTTCAGCAACTAGCCACATCTTACCCCAAAGACTATAGACTGTTTATCTTAGCTGCGTTCTTTGCTGGTATATCTTATTCCGCTCGTAATTTAAGAGGACAATGGGGGTCTATCCTAGGGTCTTTAATCCCGTCATTGGGGATTGCCTTAAATAACATGGAGACTCATACGCCCATTAGTTGGTTTTCTCTTGCAGGAGCGGCAGCCTTGGCAGTAATGGGGGTTATAGCACCCCCCGCCAAGAGTTTGTCGTACGAGACTACACCTGAAATTACAGCGGCCAAGCAGGATGCGGCTAAGGCAGATGCTGCTGCTGAACCACCAAAGAACCCTCCTGTCTCTGTCAAGTAAACATAAAATATACATCATGAAATTTAAACTGCTTTTAATCTCGATCTTATTTGTAGGAAATATCGACGCTCAATCTCTTTGGCACGGCCTGCCTCCATATAAAGCCCCTCAAAAATTCAATACCTTTGAGCGAATCGTATTGCCAACAGATACCCTTCCCTCCATCTCGACAAATAAATGGAACGGATTACGCCTAGCAGGCCCCGATGTAATGGCGGCCCTTCCTGATTTTACCCTCTACACAGGCGTAGGCATAGATTATGTCTGGGCAACAGCCAATACGGCAACAGGCAAATGGGATTACGACTATACAATAGGCCTTCGTGTGGTTGGTGGTGCGAATCTACCTAGTCCGGGAAGTGTGAAGACGGTGGGAGGATTTGGCGCAAGAGCAACATTCTTTAAAGGATTGTTAGCCGTAGGTGCGATTTATAACCTGACACTAAAGAAACCGCAATTTGCAGTAGGTAATCCTGCCGCTTTGATCCCCGGATTAAACTAATGGGCATGAACATAAGAAAGTTATTAGGCTTTTTTCCTAAAGATTATACATTAACCCGTTTTAATGGAGTTTGGTGGCTGCATTATAAAGGGTATAATACTCAACATGCATCCAAAAACAAAAAGCACCTAAGAGGAAAAGCATGGGAACATAATAAACTAAAATAAATCGTAAACGTTTATGACCATAGCATTTGCTCCAGCCGGGTCTCGTGGATTTGACTGTAATCAGCCGTTATCTCGCTCTCAGGCTATGATGTTTGCAGAAGCTGGATATTCCTTTTGTATCAGATATCTGCCTCGTACATCATCCTTACTTAACGGGAATCTAACAATCGTAGAAATACAGTCTATTCTTGCTGCTAATTTAAGCCTAATGGCCGTCCAGCATTGCCCACTCCCAAATTGGAAGCCTACGGGACTGTTGGGGACTCAATACGGCCAATATGCTGGCCAATATGCCTCCGAAATAGGCCTGCCGCAAGGGATTAATTTATGGCTGGATTTAGAAGAAGTGGCTGCTGAATCAAGCGATCAAGATGTAATTGACTATTGTAATAACTGGGCTGTAGAGGTATCGGGTCATGGGTATATCCCTGGATTATATGTTGGGTATCATCCCGGTCTTTCCAATGATCAATTATACTTCGATCTGTCTATTAAACATTATTGGCGAGCATATAATGCAGATAACGAGATATCAACAAGAGGGTATCAACTTGTTCAGCACCCACAGCAGAAACTAGACAACATTGCTTTTGATCCAAACACTACTCAAATCGACAAAATGGGAGATTCGGTCATTTGGTTGTCCCCGGGCAAATAATTTAAACTAGCTACAGGTTGGTGGATTTCAAGCGGTTGGAGAAGGCAAGTCTCTGGCCGCTTTTTTATTTTAAAATAATTCATGAAAAATATTTGGTAGTATCGTAGGGGCCATGTACCTTGGTGTCATGGGAGATAAGAAAGACAAAGAAGTAGTAAAAACGATAAAGGTGAGTGATAGCATTTGGAGAAGACTTCGAGTTCTGGCCGGTGTGAATGGAGAAGAAATGATTGAATGTGCCGACAAAGTATTGGATAAAGCCCTCCCTCCCCTTCCTAAACAAAGTTTAAAAAATACACCCAAATGAAAGCATTATTATTTGTGGCCGTTATGGCTTTGATGGTTCTATCTCTATCATCTTGTAGTACTCAGCGAAAAGGATGTTTTGCAACTCAGGGAAAGGTGGGCTATTGAATTGTACAAAATATTAAGATTTGTGGCAAGCAATCGTTAATCAGCCGGTAGGTTTCTACCTTTTAGCTGGCTCTTTTTTAAGAAATTGTTCCGTATCTTATAGGATAGAGGTTTTAAAGTTAATGGAGACAAGCCTCCTATTTCTATAGGAGGTCTTTTTAGAGGGGGAGATGCCAGAGTGGCTTATTGGCTCCCATCTTGCGGATGGGATGTTCTAAGGTTCGAATCCTTATCTCTTCTCGATTTTTTTTCATAGGATAAGGTTTAATGGTTAAGGATTGTTCCCTCCGGAGATTCTGCCGGAGGGTTTTTAAAAGCTAAAAGAATGTCTTTAGACGATATAGATAGAATATGTGGTTATTGGGCGGTATTTCTAATGGTCATTGCTACAATCAGTTTGATTTTGATGTAAATTACTAGTATAGGATAAGTGCTATTTTTTAGTTCCTCTTATGACTGGTATAGAGGCCGAAAGGATGATAAAAGCAGGCAGTCAGTCGCCGGACGCTTTTGAAGACAATTTATAGAATACTGTCCTATTTTTTTAACTTATTGCTTGATATTGATTAAAAAAACTGAAATGGTAAGCCGGACAAATCCAAACCAGAGGCGACGACGAGGAGGGATATGCCTATGACTCGATTCGCTCAATGTCAAGCAAAACTTACTTTTTGGATGCGAACTAGCAGTGTAAACGATGATAAGATTAGTTCTGTTATTTCTGAAACTGCTTATGTCAAATTGTAAGCGTACGCGCATTAACCGCTTATACCCGAGCCAACGTTGTGTGGGCCTAGTTGCAAGGAGGGCATGAAATTGGTAACTTGCTGACAGCCGGGAAAGACCGGCATCTTTTAACCCCGCTAAAATCCCCAAGCCATGTATAATTTATTAATGTCCGCCACTGCTAATACTATTCTATCTTCAATTATTGGGTTTACGCTAGGAGTACTAGCGGGTGCGGCATGGTATAGCGCGCATAAAAAAACACAGAAAGAAGAACACGTATTTGACGAAAGAGATATTTATACTACTCCGGTAAGAAAAATAAACAATGTTTAGGACTTTTAGCTCAGTTGGGAGAGCGGCAGCCTCATAAGCTGCGGGTCATCGGTTCGAGTCCGATAAGGTCCACACTCTCCGATATTGGAGAGCTTTCTGCTTCGGTTTGGTAGAGGCAGGCAAGTGACATGGCGTCACAAGTAAGGTCGATCCCCTCTGTGTTCTCATAGAGGGGACATTTTTAAAATCTAATAAAATGACTTATCAACAATTATATGCGTTTGTTAAATCACATCATAGGTTATTAACCGTTACTGAAATGGCCTACGAATGCGAAGTAGGGAAGCATGTAATAGATAGAATTTGTAAAAAGAAGTGGTTTGTGCCGATTAAACAATCAGAAAGGAATAATGCTTTCATAATGGAGTATTATCAAAAGAAACCATTGTCATGGATAGCCCAAAAATTAAACTTCGGAATTGAGCATACGCAAAGATTATACAGGGCTTTGCATATTAAAGAACCTTCATTTAAAGACTCTAATGAAATACCCATAAAACCTATTGCTAAAGTATACAGCGAAGAGAAAAAGATTTCCGTCCGAGATGTTTTCTCTGGCTATAAAATACTTACTTCTGCATATACTGTGATGGATTCTATGTCAGAAGCATTAAGGAAAACATTTCCAAATCGTCAACAAGATAACTCATGAAACAATATGGTAAAAAGGAATTATTCTGAATATGTGGGTTGTCGGATTAATACTTTGACTATCATCACGCTTGGCGAAAGACGATCTAGCGGCGGGTGAAGTCCGAGAGTATTTGGAGATTGCCGGACGCAAAGAGTACACTTGGGTTGGTGCGGCAGTAAAAGAATGGAGAAGACTTGTTGGAATGCCAGTAGTGGGATCTTATACCGAAATGCACATTCTGATGGAGCATCTACTATTTCACTCCTCATGGGATTGGATCATGCCTGTGGTAGAACGTATAGAATCTTTGGAGAATCGACGATTTGGTTTATGGATAGATCCGCATGGCGTAGAGATATACGATTATATAGAGTCTCCAGAAAGAACAATCGTTGCTTCTTTTAAATGGGATTCAGAAAGTAAGATATCATTGGTCTGGGCTGCTGTAGTAAATTTCATAAAATGGTATAAAGAAATAACAAATGAATAACGAATCAATCCCAGCGATAGAAATATGGTGGTTTAAAGACCTCATTGCAATGGCTCAAGATGGTGATAAACTCAATCGCAGGAATGCAGTGCATGAAGAATTTTTAAGGGAGAACAAGGAAGTCTTGTCCGCCGCTAAATCTTACCTGCGATACATCGAATCAATCCCCTCCGCTGAACCTAAATAAAAATTAAAATCATGCCAACACCAGCACTTAACCGAGAGTACGAAAAAAGAAAAGAGCGGGCAAAAGAATTGATTGCAGCGGGCGGATGCGCCGCTATAAAGTATTGGTCCGCAACAGATGCCGAAAGGCTTTGCCCGAAAGAGCATAGCGCGGAGGTGAAATTCGAGCCGCTGGAGGGGATGGTATATATCTCCGAATGGCTTACCGCTGCAAAAAAGGCCGTCGAATTAATAACCCGCGGAATTTCGCTTTTGGAACCCGTCCCCGCTGAACCCACCAAAGAGTCCCAGCCACATCCAGAAGATGTGAAGGAGGTGGAGAAGACAGTCCTGAAGATTATGGATGAACACCTTACGCTTGCCGATAGTGTGTTATCGTCTGGAGGAAGCATTATCCGTGGTCGGCAAGATGCGGCTAAATATTTAGCTCTTTGGATGACAGGCTTTTGGGCTGCTATGGACGAAGGCGCTGCACAATGGGAATCCGATTGTAAGGATGCGCAACGCGAAATAAAAAGGATTATTCATAACGTTTTGAAAGCTCGCGATGCCATTGTTCAAGGCGATAAAGACGAAGCCTACCACTGGCTATATCAAATCGCTTCCCCACATTTCAATAAAACCTGCCAAGGGGTTTGGACTGAGTTAGAAAAAATGGCGGATTACCAAGGCTCCACACCCCATCCCGAACCATCCGAACAGGTTAAAAGCATTTGGGACGCATGGGAGGCATTTGAAAAAGCTAATTTAGAGATGAATCCTGCAAATGCCGAAGTGCATCCGAATGCGTTACTTGCCAAAAACCACTATATAATTCGACGAGCAGCTTCTGAGCGAGGAGCAAAATGGATGAGAATAGCGTTAGATGAGCGACTAAAGGAGCAAGAAGATGTTGTTAAACAGTTGAAAGCTAAAGTAAAAGAGCTTCAGGATTGGCACGATAGTCACTGTTAGTTATTAAACATGAAAAAATATTTTCCTTTTCTATTCTTACTTATTGTATTCTGTGGGGAAGGGTGTTTATCCGCATCGGATAAATACTTGGATGAAAGCGGTAAGTATAGCGAGTTATCTTCTAGCGCTTATTATGCAGCTAAGGTGGCCAAGACATCGGAAGATTTTAAATACTTCGATTCGTTATCACGTGTTTACGATTCTATACGGTTGGTTTATTGGAAAAAGTATGATACAGCAACTTGGGAAGAAAGAAAACTAAAAAGATGAAAAACTATTTGCCAGTCTTATTTTTGTTGATACTCTCTTGCGCTAGTACGCAGTCAACAACTACTTGTCCTACGCCAACTAGTGTACATGATACTGTGTATAAGGATAAGTTGGTTATAGATAGCATCCCATACCCAGTAGATAGCTTTGTGTATGTTCAATTACCACCCATCCATGATTCATTTACGAGGGTACTACAAGTCGATACCAATAAGCCCTACGTACTCTTATACCCAGATCCATCCGGAGACAGCTACTCCATGCTTCAGACGGCCATAGATAACTATATCAACCAAACAGCAGGGTGGCCATATCTTACCGCAGGAGAGTATAGGTACTCTCGCCCATTAATATGGGCGAAGATCGTTAACGGGGATTATGTACAAGTAAGCCCTCACATGGAGGGGCCGCAGTTTGCCAAAAATACCCCATATCAGTACGTGGCTCATTTGATCCCAATGTATAATAATGGTTTCGCGATGGCAGTGCAAAAAGGAAAAGGAGGGAAGATTGCTAATTTGGAATTAGATGGCCCTTTTGCCTATTTGGCCAGCCTTACTCCCATGCAAATTTGTACGTACTTATTAGATCAATGGAATGATGGAAGTACATCGATAAATAGGACTGCTTCTAGCTCCGCGATCGTCATAGATCCATTTAGCCCTCCCTCGGCGTTTGATGGAGTTATCTGTAAGATGTACCACGGCTTAGAAGCAAACTATTTGCCCACAATGAGTAGTGGGGGAAGTACAGCCATTAAAATAATTGGTTGTGCTGCTAAACAGTTTGCTGTAGGTTACCTGATTGGGGGAGGCTTCCAGCAGAACGGGGAAGAGATAGATATAACCGATTGTGCTGCTCAAAATTGTATTTCCGCGGTAGCGAACACGAGTGCTCAGGGTAAAACCAACACGATCGATAGGATGCAAATATGGGGTAATGTGCATACTATCATCGACTGTGCTAATTGGGGAGGACCAGGAAGGGCAGGAACGGTTCCGATAGTGAATATCATGAATATAGGTGGAGTGAACCATGAGTTAATATATGCGACTACAGCGCTATTCTCTGCCAATCTTAAAGGGATATTGTGCGATCCAGCAGCGCTATTTAAGGTGGGCTTTTGTAGTGGGGTGACAGGCACCCAGTTTGATGGGGCGCAAATAGATTTCGACAATTCATACGCAGGCCAACGTCTACCAGCCCCAGACTGCCCCTATTATGGGTATAACACCGTATGGAGATCATCTACGGTTAGGTTATATGTCCAAAATGGATCGTATGCAAGATTTGTGTGGAATAGCCCTTTTAATGTCTTTGATGGTGGATGTATAAGCGTACAGCCGGCGATTGATCATGCCAATCCTCCTGTTTTCACCCGCACTCAGTTGTTCTATAAAAACCCATTTTTTAGCGACACTTCTGGAAGCTATGATACCATCCTATATCCCACTAGAGATAGCGTTCAAGTGGTAATGGATACAACCACATATACCGGGTATGTATTAGGGTTACAGCTGGGATCTATTCAGTATGGAGACATCATGCTGACACAAGCCCCTTACATGGAATACAAAGAAAACCTTCCTAAATACAACATGCAAACTCAGGTAGGTTATCCAACAAGCATATCGGGAGATACCACCTTTTTTATCAGAGGCGGATGGGGGATTCGAACTGGAACGTACTATATAAATGTTAGTCGGTTAAAATAAAAAGCCACAAATCCTTTACTGTTAAATACACAGCAGTATCATCTCTAAAAATAGCACCACCAATCCCGAATTAATTGCCATCTTCCAAAGTTGATTATTGATTTCTATTCCTTCCTTCACAGCAGCTTCTAATCTATTCATTTCCTCATAGAAATTATCTGATAGAGGATCTATTGACTGATTCATTTTCAAGTATTTTAGATGATGTAATAAGTTTAGCAGCCGCCATATAGTCGCCTCGGGCGGCCTCTAAAATGACCTCAGCTTCTGAGTCGCCGTTGGCTACAGCCTTTTTAAGGGAGTCAGCAATGGCCCGTTCTTGTGATCCATCGAAGCCATTGAAGACAGCCTCCATCATAGTGCGTGATTGGCTTAAAGTCATAATTGACTGCATGTAAGGTGTTCTTTCCATAACGTTTATTTTTTTAATTTATTAATCCATCGACTGTACCATATCATCAGAAACTTGGAAGCAAGATATTTTATCTATGCAATCCTCCAAAAAAACAATGATGCTGCTTTTGTTGACTCTAGGACTGAATACCTTAACGATGGTATGTTTGTCCTCATTCAAATGCTTCCATACGGGCACATTCCATTTGTCGAATTGTCCGTAATCTTCAATCTTGTTGAAGATTACAACCTTTGAGGTGGAAATTTAAAAGTTACCATTTGCATATAGGCCATATACTTTGAGAGACTATAGTCCCCACTGGAATATCCGGTTACTACTTGTTGTTGCGCATCAGACAATGCCTTTTGGGCATTAACTTTTGTTTTGAGGGGTCTATTCTCTTTTGGAGGAAGAATTTTTTTGTATTTCATGGCTTTACTTATTAGCTACCGTTGATAATAGATTGTAGTTGTCAGTCCGTTTGGCTCCTTTGTAGTGCGGCCCTCAACCAAATCAAATGCTTCGAACATTTGCAAGGCTGTTTTAGTAGTGAGCTTAAAATACTTTCCATCTAGGGTTAAGTAATAATATACCCACTTGCTTCCAATGATTTGTTCTGTTCGTAAGAGGCTATCAAATTTCATATAACTGTTAATTAAATGATTGAGTTAAATTAATGTCGTATTTGTAGCGCTCCCATAGAATGGTTTCTACGCGATTTATGTATGATTTCTTTTTTTGCAAGTTATATTCTCCTATACAGCGCATGTCATACAGTTCATACCAAAGGAAGCATCGGTCATTCTTTTCCATATCTTAACTGGCTTTTCTCCTAGTTTAGAGGCAATTTCTTCATAAGTCATCGGACCATACTCTTTTAAGCAGTTAGCTATTTTTAGATACATAGCTTTGATGTCTCTTTGATCTAGGCTATGATAAGCATCTATGCTGGTTTGCACTTTCTTTTTCATTATGTTTATTTTCTAGTTCATTAAATATAAATGGTAAGCAAAGTTGATTAGGGTCATCTGGGAAATTGGGTGGTGGATCAATGATATTTCCATCATCATCGTAACCCCAATCCCAATTCTTCCATGCGGTGCATTTGGGTTTTCCATCATCCCCGAATACCCATTCAGATGGGTATTCTTTGTCGTTTAATTCGTACACAATGGAATAACTTAGAATTTTACATGGAGGGTCTTCTGACTTATGAGTATGTTCGTATTTTCCATGAATACAATTGCGGCACCATTTATTTATAAACCAATCACCTTCGGACCAATTAGAAGGTCTGTATTTTTGGAATTGCCTTTCTTCACTCATTATTTATGGATTAATCTTTTAATGATCCTATTCAGTTTTCTATTCTGTATCCTCTCCGGAGGAATGCCCCGGACAACCGGTTATATAATCAAACCCTTCGCATTCTCCAACAGGGAACAATTTTTTACCTTCTGCCAACATTTGAGCAAGCATTTCCCTCGCTTCAATATTTCCTAATACCCTTCCATTTTCATCTTCAAACATTCCTTTAAGAGACTTTCTTTTCCATTTATCTCCTAAAATACCAGCAATGTTTATGGTCATGTGACGCATCATGAATGTAAAGTAAAAAATAGTTTTTGATATTGCCAAATCTTTCTTTACATTTGTTGGCATGGAGCAAAGGGACAATAACAAAAACCTTAACATACGGCCAGACAAGCATAACCCAGATATGATTACCAATCTGAGAAAATTGGCTGAAGTTGATGGAAGAACAGTAAATAACTACGTGGTTAGACTGCTATCTTCTCATATTAAGCGAAACATAAATAAGTTAAAGTAATTCACAATGGGGTATACGACTTTGAAAGGGGGAAAGATAGTAATATGGACATCGAAGATCTTCGTTGCTGATCCATGGCCCCATCACGATGATGGACAAAATCACACCTTGTTTTTTAAAAATTTAAAAGGGCCTTCTTTTGGTCGATGTTTAGCTAGGTTAACTGCTTCCGAAAAAATTGATTTCGTTTCTAAAAAACTAGAATTGAATCCGGATAAGATAGTTCTTAAAACAAGGAGATCTCATTTCAAACAAAAAAAATGATTTACCGTAATAATAGTACGATAGCAATAAAAAGGAAACCATGTAGGTCGTGTGGGAGGGATTCTATTATATTCAGTAAGGGAAGGTGTCAGAATTGCGCCAAGATAGAAGACACCCAAACTAAAATATCTGCTTCCATTATGGAAGAAGCGGGGCTTCCAGAACTTATTGAAAAACTAGACGAATTAGTGAGTAAGTGGGTTCGGTACAGTAATTTGAACGAACATGATCTATGCGAGTGCTACACATGTGAGAAATGGGATATTCCAAGTTGTATGGATGCTGGGCATTATATTACTAGGGCGTGCATGTATTTAAGATTTGATCTACGAAATATAAAACCACAATGCACTCCTTGTAATAGAGGTAGATACGGGATGGCTCCTGAGTTTGGCAAACATCTTGAATTAGACAATCCAGGAATCACCGAAATTCTATTGGATGAAAGTCAGATCATTCATAAATGGTCAAGAAGTGAACTAGAATCTATGATTGAAGAATATAAAATTAAATTAAAACGACTAAAATAATGGCTATTAAAAAAGTTACGGTCCATTTCGAAGGAGAATTTCAG
>Ga0209620_1000003_pt1 | contig 42472 bp, 26 predicted proteins | sample TexAe_OM1H0_O1_FD_187934 | JGI IMG/M metagenome (GOLD analysis project Ga0209620, IMG submission 187934) | Forest soil microbial communities from Davy Crockett National Forest, Groveton, Texas, USA - Texas A ecozone_OM1H0_O1 (SPAdes) (version 2) | ecosystem: Environmental > Terrestrial > Soil >...
GTTTAGTTCAAAATGACTTAAAAAGAATAATTGCTTTTTCAACAATAAGTCAATTAGGATATATGGTAATGGCTGTAGGTTTAAGTCAATATAATGTAGCTTTAATGCATGTAATAAATCATGCTTTCTTTAAAGCTTTATTATTTTTAGGTGCTGGTGCTGTAATTCATAGTTTCTCAGATCAACAAGATATAAGAAGATTAGGAGGTTTAATAAAATTTTTACCTTTTACTTATACAGCTATGTTAGTAGGATCATTATCATTATTAGCTACACCATGATTAACAGGATTTTACAGTAAAGATTTAATAATAGAATTAGCTTACGGTCAATATAGTTTTAGTGGTACATATGCTTTCATATTAGGAAGTATAACAGCTGGTTTAACTGCATTTTATTCATTTAGATTAATATGTTTAGTTTTCTTAACTGTACCTAATGGACCAAAACAATCTTATTTAAATGCTCATGAAGCAAATAATAAAGTAATTATTCCATTATTTATATTAGCTTTATTTAGTATATTTTTTGGATTTATATTTTCTGATTTATTTGTAGGAATGGCTAGTGATTTCTTCAGTAATGCTTTATTTATTAAACCTAATAATATTTCTTTAATTGAAGCAGAATTTAGTTTACCTTTAATAATAAAATTATTACCTGCTTTATTATCATTATTTGGTGCTAGTTTAGCAATATTTTTATATCATAAAAGTCCTACATTTATTATTGATTTAACTGATAATTTATTAGGTAAAATTTTATATTCTTTCTTTAATGGTAAATACTTCTTTGATATAATTTATAACAATTATGTAATAAATAAAGGATTAGAATTAGGTTATATAATTTCTAAATTTTTAGATAGAGGTATAATAGAAATAGTAGGGCCTTATGGTTTATCTCAAACTTTAACTAACACAGGAAAAAATATTAGTAAATTAGATACTGGTGTTATAACTACATATTCTATTTATATTACTTTATCTTTACTTTCTTTAATCTTCTTAATTTTTGCTCCTATATTAATAGATACTTCATTATTAAATGAAATAAGATTATTTATAATATATATTGCTGCTTTAATTATAGTTTTATCTCCTTCTAATTTCAAATCTTAAATTAAACTAACTATAATTTAATTATTTACTTAAATTACCCCTTTTCTAAAAAAAATAATATAAATTAATTAATAACATGTACATGACTTAATTATATAAATTCATCAATGTCTCATTTAAAATAAATTAATATTGTCTATTAAATTAATAATTGCTTATAACGCAGAGACAGTTCTCTAATTATTTACAAATATTTGTTTATATGAGATCATCATTTTTTTTTAGTTTAATGCCACAATTAATTCCATTTTATTTCGTTAACCAATTTTCATTCTCATTTTTAACTTTATTTTGTTTAATCTATATTTTTTCTAAATATATTTTACCATTATTTACTTTTCAACAAGTAATAAGAATGTATATTACTAAATTAAGTAATAAATCTTAAATTAAAATATTTAATTATATTATTTATAGTTTAATTATTTACTTAAATTTGATAAAAATATATAATTAACCTTTTTAATAAAAAAAAAACTAAATTTAGATTAAATATTACCCCACCTTTAAATAATGAAATTTATAACATAATAAAACTATACTAAAATTATAGTGAAGATTTTGAGAATTAAATATATTTATTAATTATAATAATATATTTAAATATTAAAATAATTGAATAAGGCGAATCTTAGAATACTTTCATTTATTATAATTATAAATATTTTGTTTATATTATAAATTAAATTATAAAGTATAGATATTAATTAATTATATAAAAATAAAGTATAATATTAATAATTAAAGTTTAATTATTAAGGTAGTATTAACTAAGAGATAATAATAATTAAAACAAAACAAAAATAAAAAATGTTTAAAACACTATCAATCTTTAACACTATATATAATGATGTTGCTCAACCTTGACAAATAGGATTTCAAGACAGTGCTGCTCCAGGATTTACTGGGATAGTAGAACTACATAATACTATTTTTTTCTATTTAATAGTTATTTGTGTAGGAGTATTTTGAGTTTTAGGTTCATCAATATATTATTTTAATATAAAAAATTCACCTATAATTCATAAATATTTAAACCATGGAACATTAATAGAATTAATATGAACAATCACACCAGCTTTCATTTTAATAGCTATAGCTTTTCCAAGTTTTAGATTATTATATTTATTAGATGAAGTAATATCACCTACAATAACAATTAAAGCAGTAGGTCATCAATGATATTGAAGTTATGAATATTCTGATTATGTAACGGAAAGTGGGGAATCTATAGAATTTGATTCATATATGATTCCTGAATCTGATTTAGAATTAGGTCAATTTAGATTATTAGATGTGGATAATAAAGTAATTATCCCTGTAGATTGCCATATTAGACTAATTATAACTGGAGCTGATGTAATACATTCTTTTGCAATACCTTCATTAGGGCTTAAAGTTGATGCTGTACCAGGTAGATTAAATCAATCTTCTATAATAGCTGAAAGAACTGGTACATTTTACGGTCAATGTAGTGAAATATGTGGAGTATGACATGGGTTCATGCCAATTGTTGTTGAAGCTGTGTCTGTTCAAGATTATTTAGCTTGAGTAGATCAAGCTAATAGTTAATTTACAATATTAATCTTATAATATTTTCATAAAATATTAATTTAATTAATAATTACCCCCTATTATAAGTAATAAAAAAAAATATATAATATAAAAGTATAATATTAATAATTATAAATTTATTTTTAAAAATATAAAAATTATATGTTTATTTACTTTAAATAACATAATTTAATTATTAAAGCCTATAATTTAATGGTAAAATGCTTTCTTGATGAGAAATTTATAGAAGTTCAAATCTTCTTGGGCTTATCTTAAATTTATATTAATATAAAACTAACTTTTTAATTACATTGTCAGAATAATTAAACAATTATTAAATATTAGAAAATTAAACATTTGTTTAATCAAATTCTATATTTAATATTGTTATCAAATAAATAATTAAAAAAAAATATAAATCTTTATTTATTTATAGTATTATATTTAAAAAAGATTTATATAATAAAATTAAACTAAAATTTAAAATGTGTTAATTATTTTAAAAAATTATTAATTTATAGTATAATTTAATAACCAATTAAAATAATTTTATAAGTTATTTATTAAAATAAGGTATAAATTACCATAATTAAACTTTATAATATTTCAAATAAAATAGTTTATATTTATATAAATTTATTAGTAAATTTTAAAAATATTAAAAATAAAGATTATTAATTAAAAAAATAAAAAATATAAATGAGATTATTAAAAACTAATGTTTTATTAAGATTATTAAATTCTTATATTGTAGATTCGCCTCAACCAGCTAATATTTCTTATTTATGAAATTTTGGTTCATTATTAGGAACTTGTTTAATAATACAAATTTTAACTGGAGTATTTTTAGCAATGCATTATCAACCTCATGTAGATTTTGCTTTTAATAGTGTAGAACATATAATGAGAGATGTTAATTCTGGTTGAATTTTAAGATATACACATGCAAATGTAGCATCATTCTTCTTTATTTTTGTGTATCTTCATATAGCTAGAGGGTTATATTATAGTTCTTATAAATCACCTAGAATATTAGTATGAAGTATAGGAGTAATAATTTTAATATTAATGATGGCTATAGCTTTCTTAGGTTATGTATTACCTTACGGTCAAATGAGTTTATGAGGTGCTACAGTAATTACTAATTTATTATCAGCAGTACCTTTTTTTGGACAAGATTTAGTAGAATTAATTTGAGGAGGTTTTAGTGTAAGTAATGCTACACTTAATAGATTTTTCTCTCTTCATTTTTTATTACCATTTTTATTAGCTGCTTTAGTAATTGCTCATTTAATGGCACTTCACACACATGGATCAAATAATCCTAATGGAATTTCTTCTAATGGAGATAGATATGCTATGCATCCTTATTTTACATTTAAAGATCTTGTAACTATCTTTGCATTTTTATTAGCTTTATCTGTTATAGTTTTCTTCTATCCTAATTTATTAGGACATAGTGATAATTATATTCCAGCTAATCCTATGAGTACTCCTCCTTCTATAGTACCTGAATGATATTTATTACCATTTTATGCTATTTTAAGATCTATCCCTAATAAATTATTAGGAGTTATAGCTATGTTTGGTTCATTATTAATTTTATTAATTTTACCTCTAACTGATTTATCTAGAATAAGAGGTAGTCAATTTAGACCAGCTATGAAATTAGCTCAATGATTCTTTATTGTAAATTTTGTAATATTAATGTGAATTGGTTCTCAACATCCTGAAAGTCCTTTTGTAGAAGTAGGACAATTTGCTACTACATTCTATTTTGCTTGATTCTTAATTATTGTTCCTATAATTGGTATAGCAGAAAATACTTTAATGGATTTAGCTACTGATAATAATTAATTCTTAAATTATAATTTTGTAAAATATACATAATATATTTTATTTTAATAAAACTAATTTAAGAATTAATTAAATTTATTAAAATTTTTATTTAAATAAATTTACCCCCTTTAAATTAAAAAATAATTATATATTAAAAGAGTATAGAATAAAATAAGAATAAATCTTTGCATTTTTAATTTTAATTAATTATTTGTTAAATTTTAGTATTAACTAAAATATTTATTAACAATAAATAATATATGTAATACTTATTTAACATAGTTTGTAAGAATAAATACAGTTTAAGGTAGAATTAGTTTAATTGGCAAAATAACGTTTTGTGGCGACGCTGTTCAGAGTTCAAATCTCTGATTTTACCCTAATTTAATTCTATTAAATAAGTTTAATATTTTTATATAATAATTTAAAATCAAATAAGTTAAGATATCTAAACCTGTAAAATTTAATATTAAATTACTTATTAAATTTTAAGTTAAAGTTCTAGGTCTATATATAAACTTTATTTATAATAGTTTTATATATAATTTAATAGTATATTAATAAAAATAGAAAAATCTATGGATAAAATATAGAAAATATTTATTTTAAAGAATAAACATAATTATATCAAACACTTTTGTAAATTTAATATTAAATTTGTTTATATGTTTTATTTTTAAAATAAGAGATTTAAAATTCCTATACTTAGACTTATTAATATTTAGATTCTACCAGCAATATTTATTTCATATATTAAATATATGTTTAATAAATATATGAACTTATTTAGTTTTATAGATATATTTTCTTCTAACTTATTTTATTTTAAATTATTAAAAGAAAATAAATAATAAAATTATTTAATAGAATTAAATTAAGCTGAAATAGTTTAAATGGTTAAAACTTATCATTCATGACGGTAAAACAAAGGTTCAATTCCTTTTTTCAGCTATTGAAATAAATTTAAGATAAAACTTTAAAAGTTAATTTAGATAGTTTTAAAATAAAATAAGAAATTAAAAGTATAGATGACAATTTAATAAAAACATCAAAGTAATTTAAAGGAATTATTAAGGATAACTAGCAAATTTATTAAAAAGGAGGTTTTAACCAAAAGCCATAACTTATTAATAATAATATTAATAATAAGTAAATTATGGCGATCCTAAGGGAAACCTTAAATATTATTACTTCCTGAAGCAAAACATTGTATTAAGGAAAGGAAAGGAAATCAACCGAGACTCCGAAAGTAATGGTGAGTGAAATCGGATTAGCCTAAAGAAAAAAATATTTGAAATAATTTAATATTAATTATAAAGAATGAAGTTGGAATAACATTAATTATAATATAATAATAAAATAATAATTATAAAAATAAATAATTACCAAAGAAGGTGTTCAGTCCTGTAAAATATCAAAAATTCTTAAAATAAGTACAATGAGAGAAAACTTGTTGGAATATAGGGGAACCATCCTCTAAGGCTAAGTATAATAAATTTAGCGATAGTGAAAAGTACTGTAAAGGAAAAGTTGAAATAGTTCATTGTATAATGAAATGAAATAGTCTTGAATTAGTAATTCTATAAGCAGTCGAAGTTTTAAATAATATAAAATGACGACGTACCTTTTGCATAATGGGTCAGTAAGTTAATAATAGTAGCAAGGTTAATTAGCCTTAGCGAAAGCGACTAAATTATTTGTATAATAAAATTATATATTTTAAAATATTTTTACTATCATAAAAATAGAATAAATTCCTTATATAATAAATATTGGTTTATAATATAAGTGATTTATTTACAAATAATAATTTTGGGAATAGTTACTATTATTAGACCCGAAGCCAGTTGATCTTTCCAAAACCAGATTATAATGGATCGAACGGTTAAATGTTGCAAAATTTTCCGAAGAGTTTTGGAAAGCGGTGAAATGCCAATCTGAACTGGTGATAGCTGGTTTTCTACGAAACATATTTTAGTATGACATCTATTAAGAAATTTATGGAGGTACAGCACGGTAATTCCCAACTAAAAATAAAATATATTATTTTATTAAATGTTTAGGTTGAGGGGATCTTGAAAATCTTACCAATGGAACCGAAACTCGGAATAACATAAATTGATAATAGATATTCAGACTATTCATGATAAGTTGAATAGTCAAGACGGAAACAGCCGAGAACATGGATCAAGGTTCCAAATGATTATTAAGTGAAAATAAAGGAAGTAATAGATTGAATGCAGCTGTAAAGTGAGCCTGGTAGTCGCTATCTTTTAATGACCGTTGTAACAACGTAGCAGCCCTTAGACTATTGCGCCAAAAATTTAACGGGTCTTAAATAATCAACCGATATCCTGTTAATTATAAATATAATTTTATTTATGTTTATAAATTAGGTAGTAGAACATTCAGTATAATTGATGATAAACAGTGTTTCATTGTTTGTAAATAACTGAAGAGATAATGCTGACATGAGTAACGTAAAGAAGTTATAATACTTCTCGCCGAATACGAAAGGGTTTTAAGGAAAGGTTAAACCACCTTATTTTAATGCGGCCTCTAAGGTTCAGAACCAAAGTTTTGACTGATGAGTAATATATTGAAAATCTATATGGAAATTATAATAGATCAAGAAAATTAAATATATAATTTATTAATAATTTAATTATTAATAAATTATTAACTACCGTACCCTAAACCGACACAGGTTCGTAAGTAGAGTATACTAAGGCGTAGAGCTAAAAGTTGTTAAGGAACTCGGCAAGTTGTTCTCATAAGTTTGACAATAAGAGAAACCATATAAAATATAAATTAGCCATAATTTAATTAATTGTATGGTATAATAAAATCGGAGGCCACGACTGTTTACTAAAAACATAATTCAGAGCAATGATTTAAATAATAGTATTCTGAATGAAATTTGCTCAATGCCATTAATATAAAAGAGGTAATTTTAAAGTTACTAATTGAAAGTCTGGTTAATAGCGGTCTTAACTATGAGGATCCTAAGGTAGCAAAATAAATTGGCCATTAAATGTGGTCTTGTATCAATAATGTAACGATGGTCTCACTGTCTCTACAACTTGCTCAGTGAAATTGAATTGCGAGTGCAGATGCTCGCTGTCTTCAGAGGGACGGGAAGACCCTATGCAGCTTTACTATAGTTAGTTATTACTTTGATTTAAATTCAATTAATAGTAATTAGGCATGTCGATAGACAAAATTTGGAAAACCTTAAAATTTGAATTAAATCCTTGTTTACCTTATAAATTGAAATTTAAGGGATAAATGACTAATTGGTAGTTTGACTGGGGCGGTCGTCTTTAAAAAAGTAGCAAAGTACATCCAAAGATTTTTATTTTTTATAATATTATTTTTAATATACAGACAAAAAATTTAAATTCTCTAGTATTTAAATACAAAAAGGAATTAAATCGAAATAAATTAAAGAAATTAATTTATTATTACAAGATATAGCTAGAAATTGAATGGAGATCAATAAACCAATGAAAGGTTTTGAAGTGTGTAATGGCGGAAAGCATATCTAACTGAAAGACTTAGAAGTCGAACAGATACGTAAGTAGGGCATAGTGACCCCTCGCTATATAATGGAATAGACGGGGATCAATCGATAAAAGTTACGCTAGGGATAACAGGCTGATAGCCGGCAAGAGTACACATTGTTCCGGCTGTTTGGCACCTCGATGTCGACTCATCCTATCCTCCAGGTGTAAAAGCTTGGAAGGGTTCGGCTGTTCGCCGATTAAAAGGGTACGCGAGTTGGGTTTAATACGACGTGAGTCAGTATGGTCCCTATCTTCTGAAGAAATAAATAGTAAAAAGAGGAAGACCTTCTAGTACGAAAGGATCAATAGGCTGTGTTTCTCTAGTGCACCAATTGTTGAATTTAATTTTATTAAACAAGCATAGTTGGGTAGCCACAAACATATTAGATAAGCGCTGAATGTATATAAAGCAAGAAACTAACCTCTAGATACTATCTTAAATATTATTTCTAATATTTTCATATATTATCTCTTGTTATTATATTAATCCATAATATGATTTTAAGAAATGAAATAATATTTAATTTTATAAGAAAAAGAACATTTCTTAATAGGATGCAAATGTAAGTAACTGTGAATTATTCAGTTTAGTATTACTAATTTATAAATAGACTTGATGTTTTAAATTGTTAAATTTTAATTAAGATTAAGACTGAATTGAAAGCTTGATAGATTGGGTTAGACCCTATCATCACCTGAATTCAACCCTCATTTTCTAATTAGATAACCTAATTAAATTAAAAGAACTTTTCTAATTTTAGTGTATTATAATTAAAACGTTTTAATTATAATTATTTAAAATGAATTATTTATTTAAGATTTTTTTATCTTCATTAATTACAAAAGGAACAGTTTCAATTAATTTATTATTTTCATTATAAATTAATTTTCTTTTATTATCAGTAACTTGTAAAGTATAAACCTGTTCTAGCAATTTTATACTTGCACTAGATAAACTTCTAAATCATTTACTTTGATGTTTAGTAATAAAAACATCTTTATAAAGTAGATGATTAAATTCTTTTTCTGATAATTTTATATTATGACTTAAACCTTTAACTTTATAAATAGTATCCCCTACATTTGTTTCTAAATAATAAACTTTAGGTGATAAAAATACAGCTTTTGTGCAAATATTTTCTAGTTTTAATTTCCCTAAAGTTTTAGAATCTACTAAATGATCAGGCAATTGTTTATTTACATAAACTGAATCAGTATCAGTATAATATAAAATAAAATTAGGATTATTTTTAAATTGAGACATATGAACTCGAGCATAAGCAGTAATTGCAGATGCTATACTAACATTTATATTATGAGTTTGTTCTTCATTTTCATTTAATATTCCTTCAAATTTAACTAAGAAATAGTTTCCTATTTCAACTCTGTCTATTATATTATCAAAGTATTTATTTTCAAAATCTGTGTAATAGTCTTTATGAATGATATTTATATTTGCAAAATTATCATCCATTCCAAATCTACCATACAAACTATTAAGCAAAATTTTAGCTATATAATTTAAAGGATGGCCACTAGGATATTCAGATCTTAAGGCATATAAAGTTTCTACATATTCTTTGAAAATATTCTCAGCTTTAAATGTATAACCTCATAATATTTCGATTTCATATCCTAGTTTTATAGCATTATCCATTTCTACTGAAAATAATACATCTTCTCATGTTCCTAATGGCGCTATTGTTCTCATCCCATTAGATGTTTTAACATGAGTTTGAAGTATTGGATGCAGTAAATTATTAGGAGCTTTAATTTTACAGTAGAAGAACCCAAATGCTTCAGGATCAATATTTCGTATATCACCTTTAAAGTAAGTAGGAATTCCAACTGGCATTAACTGTTCATGCATTTGAGAGGGATATAATGAATTTACATCATAACAGTAAACTTTAGTCCTTTTTTTATTTTCAGGAATAAACATATCTACTGAACCACCTGTATAGGACATTCTTATATCTTTTGCAATTTTACCACTTAATTGTGGTATTGTATTTTCTTTCATAAAATTAGATCTAAATATAGCAAAAGCTAATGAAGGAAGAGTAGGATAATGATGAATATTTCGTTTAAATAATTCAAAAATCATTTCACTAAATTTAGAAACAACTTCATGTAAACTAATACAATCTTTATTACAATAAATAACAGTTTCATCTCTTAAATTTCAATTATTATTAAATTTAGATTTATATTCGTTATATTCTTCTAAAGTTATTTTATTATCAAAATATTTAAAATCTGGAACATTTCCAATATAATTTAGATTATTTTCATTTACAAATAAATAAGGGAATATTGATTTTACAGTTTCTACTTTAAATGAATTACATAATTTTCTTAATGAGTTTAATAGAATTAAGTAACTATCTCTAAATTGAATTTGATAATCATTATTTTTACCGTAATTAAAGTTAATAGAAATAATTTTACCATTATGAATAATTGGATTTACATTACCTAATTTAATTAAATACTTAAATAAGAATATTATATCAAAATTTGCTAAATTATGAATATAAATATTATAACCATTGTATTTTCTAATTAAGATAGAACTTATTGCAGCTAAGATTATATCTTCTGGATTTTTAAAATCTGATAAGAAGTAATTATTAACTTTTTTACTATCATAAATAGAAATACAATAAACTGTTAAAATAGAATCTTTAATATATGTTTCAATATCTAAAGTTATAAAGTTATTATTTAAAGTTTTAGAAGGAGCTAATTTAGATATAAATTTAGTTTTTAATTCTTTAGTATATAATATTTCTTTATTATTTACGAAGAAATAAGTTTTATTATCTAAAATTCTGATAAATTTATTTTCTGAAACAAATTCGTTTCTAAATTTAATAATAATTTCACCTGATGATATAATTTCAACTTCATTATGATTTTCAAATTGTTTAATACTTACTAATAAATTATCTTTACTTTGTAATATATATTGAGTATAGTTTTCTAGTTTAAATTCTGATATTAATTTACCATAATCTAATGGATTATAGCTAATAACTAATTTATTATTTTCAAAATTTTGAAAATTTAAAATAGTTTTTATGATATCTTTATTTGATGCTAACCCATCTTTAAAACCATAACTAAAAATTATAGATTCAATAGGTGTTTCGTTATAATATTCTGATTTATAAATCATGTTATTAATAATTCAATTTATAAATCAATCTTTATCATTTTGATTTAATCTTTGTAATTTACCAATTGTAACATATTCATTATTTTGATATTTAATTTTTAACAAAATGAACATATGATTTGATTCAGAAAATTTATAACTAACTTTATCTCAAAATTGATTAAAGATTTTTTGGAATAGTGATTTTGAAAATAATTGATTGTTTATATTAAATTCAATTAAATCTCACACATTTAGTTTTCTACTTTTTCGTAGTTTTAAGAAATTATAGAATTTTGACATTGTATTTTAATTATTATGATCATTTAACGTCAGTTCAAGGACTAAGTCTAGACGAATATTTAATTAAGATATCATCTTACCTAATCAAGGATTTAAATTAGATAAAGTAAATGGGGTAAATTTTAATAATTAAAATTAATATAATAAATTATAATAAAGCATCACTGTCAGAATAAATTACATTTTCATCAGTTGAAACTAAAATTAATTTATTATTTTCAAAAGTATATTTTTTATTATCTATAATTCTAATAAATGTATTATCATTAATTATATGATCTTTATATTCGAAAGCAAATTCACCTTCTCTATAAAATCTAACTTGATTAATATTATCAAATTGTCTAATAATAGCAATATTAGTTTTATTAAAATGAACAATAAATAATTTGTCATTTTTATAAATTAATTTTCCATACTTTGATGGATCAAGTGTAATAGGTAATTTATAATGTTTGTAATTTTGGAATTTTGTTTTCATTGTAATTTTAATTTCTGAATAATTTAACGTCGAATCAGTAGCAATGCATAGACGAATATTTTAGGATATTATTCCTACCTATGACAACTTAGTAAATTACATCAAAGTAATTTAGAGGAATTATTAAGGATAATATATTATTTTATAAAATAGTATATTTAATTGGGGGTATTTGCTTAAGAGAATAGGGTAGGGATGATTTCATATAGTACACATCCGATTTAAATAACTAAAAGCATTGATTTAATCTTCGAAAACTTTAATTTCTTTATATTTCAAAAGTATTGAAACTTCATTTTGATCATTTAAATCAAAAGAATTACAAGCTTTTGAGACTTTAGAAACTAAATATTTAGAGATTAATCAAGGATTACTATCTTTGGAAATCAATAATGGTGGTCCTAATTTAATAGTAGGATCAGCAAATTCGAAACCTGACTGATCTAAAATTAAATCAAAAGTAGCAACATATGCTTTATTATCTTGTAATAAAGATAATACGTTCATAATTTCTATAAAATCACCAAATTTTAATCAAATTAAATTAGGTTTTCTGAAGTAAATTATATCGTAATTATAATTTTGATCTTCATTTAGTAGATCTTCTAAAAAACTAATTTTAGTGACTGAAAATGGAATTAATAAAGATGAAGAAATTGTATGTTCTATTGAATTATAATATAATATAAATATTATAATTAGAATAGACAATATTCTTATTATGAACATTTCTTTATTATTAGGATCTAGTCCTAATAATAAGTTAGAAAGGATAAATACTATTAATCAAATTACTATGGATATTAGAACTAATAAACCACATTTGATATAAGTAAATGTTAATATTATTAAAAATATTAGTAATAAATTCATTATTATATTTGAATTTAACCCTTTGGGACTTGTATTAAATGTCTAATATTTTATAAGTTTTTCACTCAAATAAAATAGTAGTTGCTAATTACAAAGATTAATCTTAATCATGTTTAGCTTGAATATAATGATTTAAAATCTATTTATTAATAGAATATTACACTGCATATTTAAATGGTACGTGCCTATAAAACAACTTTTTGTGGGATTTTTTCTTTAGATAGACCCATTGCTTTAAAATTAGATTTGAATTTAATTAACAAAATCTAACTGATGATAAATCATTATATTCTCTTTATTCTCTTTAGGACTCTAACCTAAATTATTATATTGTTTTAACTTTAAACTAAGAGAATTTGATAGAATCATTATTGTCATATGTTAATTTTAGATATTTTATTTATAGAAATATTTTTATATAAACCTCAGCAACCTCAACTAAATCGTATAGTGGTTCGATACTGCTAGATTGTAGTAAAAATTAGTCGTAATAACAGAGCCAAATATATAAGGCCACTAGATTATTTCTTTATTCTTAATATTATATAGTACAGTAAAATTAATTTATTATTTGGTAAATTAGTTGGAACAGTATTATATGAAATTAATTCACTAATAATTATTAAAAGAGTAAAGGTAAATAGATAAAATCTAAATTATATCTTTACTTTAATTTACTTCATAAAGTAATTTATGAATATAATTATATTATAAAATATTATAATAATATCTCAAAAATATTCTTTAATTAGAGTATTATATTTTTAGGTTAAACCTACATTATATTATTTAAATTATTATAAATAAAATAAATAATATATTTTATTTATAAATAATATAATGTTTAAAGCTTATATCGTTTAAATAATTTTAATATAAAAATAAAATTAAAATTTATTAGATCGAATATTAATAATATTATACATTATTAAATCAGCTTAAATTCAAATATTAAGATGAAATACATATTAATAAATATATTAAGTTTTACAACAATAATATCTAGTGTATTAGTTATAACTTCTCAAAATCCTGTGATATCAGTAGTATATTTAATTTCTGTATTTGTAAATGCAGCAGGTTATTTAATATTATCTGGGATAGGGTTTCTTGGTTTATCTTATATTATTGTATATGTAGGTGCTATAACTGTATTATTTTTATTTGTAATTATGATGATTAATATATCATTAACAGATATTATAGATACTGGAAAACAATATACTAAAAATTTACCTTTAGCTTTTGTAGTTTCTTCATTATTTGTGTTTGAAATGTTTAATATTTTACCATTTAGTTTTAATAATACATCTGGTTTAAATTTAATCTTTGATACTATTACTAATTTTAATTTATTTATTTGAAATAATAATGAATTACAATTTGTTAATGATATCCATACTACTTATCAATCTAATATTGCAGATACTACATTTATTTCATTTAGTCAAATTGAAGCTATAGGACAATTAATTTATACTTATGCTGCAGTATTATTAATTATATGTAGTATTATTTTATTATTATCTATGATAGCTCCTATATTTATTTCATTAAAAAAATAAGAATAAATTATTTTTCAATTTTAATTTACCCCTTTTTTTATAAAACAAAAAATAAAATTTAATTATAAATAACAATGAAGTATATATTTTCTTTTGTTTAAATTAAGTTTATAGTTAAAGAATTTTTCAATTGAAAAATTCAAATAAAAATTGAAAATTTTCAAGAAAAATATAAATAAAAATTTATAAAATAATACAAATATATAATGATTATATTTAACTAATAAATATTAAATTGTAAAGATATTATAAATTAGAGTTGAGTTTACAGATGGTTTCTGTAGTAGATCTGCAAAATCTATAAATATTAGGGTTCAATTCCCTCTTAACTCTATATTCAAGGCTAAATGTTGATTGGTTTCAACAAAAAATCTCCAAAATTTTTTATAAAGGTTCGAGTCCCTTTAACTCTAAGATATGAGTTAATTATTTATATCTTATATTAAATATATTAATAATATAACTATATAAATATTAAATAATTCTTAAATAATTAAAAATTATAATAATTCTCTTAGTTCAATGGTAGAACTACATTCTTCTAAAGTGTTAATTTTGGTTCGAATCCAAAAGAGAATAAAAATTTATTAAATTAACATATCTTTCTAAATGAGAAAATTTAAATTATTTATATTGCTATTTAATTACAAATCATTTAGATCTATTATATTAGGTTTTACATATAAACTATTGTTACAGTGTCTTTTACTTATATTTAATTATAATTTAAAAAAATTAAAATTTATTTAATTAAATTTTGTTTTAATACTTTATTCTTTTCAAAATATTTAATTTATTAATATTTTAATATAATAATTAAATAAATTTTATAAGATTATGTTGTTAATTTTAAATAACTATTTTAATCAATATTTATATTTATTAAATTTTATAAAAATGTAATATAACTATAATTTAAATTTTATATTTTAACTAATTTTAGTAAATTAAACATAAATTAAAATATAAATATAGATAGTTAATTATAAAATAAAAATATAAATATAAATAAAGATAATAATTATACTTATCTATGAATACAAATAATTTAATTTTAACTCTATTAAATATATTAATAAATTTATTAGATGTATTATTAGTAATATTACCTATATTATTATCAGTAGCTTTTATGACAATAATAGAAAGAAAACAATTAGCTGCTCATCAAAGAAGAGTAGGTCCTAATACTACAGGATATTATGGGATATTACAACCTTTTAGTGATGCTCTTAAATTAATAGTTAAAGAAACTGTTATACCTTCTCAATCTAATAAAATATTATTTTATTTAGCACCTGTGTTTTCATTAATATTTAGTTTATTAGGATGAGGGATTATTCCTTTTGGACAAGGTTTATCTATATCTGATTTTTCATTAGGGATATTATATACTGTAGCTTTATCTTCATTAGGAGTATATGGAGTATTATTTGCTGGTTGATCAGCTAATTCTACTTATGCCTTTTTAGGTTCTTTAAGAAGTACAGCTGCTATGATTAGTTATGAATTAATATTAAGTTCTGCTATATTAATTATAATTTTATTAACTGGTTCATTTAATTTTACAACTATAATTGAAAATCAACAAGCTATTTGATATATAATACCATTATTTCCAGTATTTATATTTTATTTTATTTCTATATTAGCTGAAACATCTAGAACACCTTTCGATTTACAAGAAGCTGAATCTGAATTAGTAGCTGGTTTCTTTACTGAACATTCTAGTGTACCTTTTGTTTTCTTTTTCTTAGCTGAATATGCTTCAATAGTTTTATTTAGTTGTATTACTTCTATTTTATTTTTAGGAGGATATCATATGCCTGAATTATTTATTAATGATTCTTTAATTAATTTACAATCTATTATTCTTGGATTAAAAACATGTTTATTCTGTTTTATGTTTGTATGATTTAGAGCTACTTTACCTAGAATGAGATATGATGCTTTAATCGAATTATGTTGATTAAATTTATTACCTATTTGTGTAGCTTTTATTATTTTAGTGCCTAGTATTTTAATAGCATTTAATATTTCACCTTATTAATTTATTATTATTGTTTAAATTAATTTAGATTTATTAATATTTTTATTTAATTAATAAAATGTATTTTTATATATTTTTTAATATAATAATTATAATATAAACTTCTTACCCCCTTTTTATTAAAGGATTATATGTTGATTGGTTTCAACTTAAAATTTTCATAAATTATTATTTTAGGTTCGATTTTTGTTAACTCTATTTAAATTATTTAAATTTTTATTTGTGTATAAAGTTTAAATGTAAATATAAATTAAATTGAATTTACATTTTTATATTTAAATATAAGTTTAAATTTATTTATTTTCATGATAGTTTTAAATCAAAAATTTAAATTAAAAGAGATACTAAAAATTGCAATAAGCAAATAAAATATGACAATAAACATATAATTAGTTTAGTGTTTAAAATATCAATAAGAATTTAATTTTGGTTCCGATTGAACGTTATTCAGTAGTTTAAGACATGCAAATCATTATTACCGACGATATAATATATAATTAATAATTATATATTATATTATAAGGTAATAAGGTGTAAAGGTGAGAATAATAAATAAGTTACTTTATAATTTCCATAAATAGGAAATAACATTATATTAAAGGAAATTTTCTGTTATAAAATACTATTTATTTTGATTAGGTAGTTGGTAGGGTAAATGCCTACCAAGCCGACGATCGATAGCTATGTTTGAGAGAACAGATGGCCACATTGGGGATGAAATCTCCCAAGTAGTTTTATACTACCAGCAGTCAAGAATATTAGTCAATGCTCGAAAGAGTGAACTAGCTAACTGAAATCAATTATAAAAATTGATAATATAAGGGAAAATAATGATATTACCTTATTATTAGTGTCGTCCAAATCTGGTGCCAGAAGACTCGGTAAGGCCAGAGACACGAACGTTATTCGTCTTAATCAGGCGTAAAGGGTTTGTAGGCGGCTTTAAATTTATTTATAAAAAAAGTAAAGAATGAAAGCTAGAATCAAATAGAGGATAAATTAAATAATGCTTAGAGTAGGTCTGATATCCTTAGATACTAAGTAGAATATTAAAGGCGAAAGCTTTTTTCCATTAATGATTGACGCTCAGAAACGAAGGTGAGGATAGGAAATAGGATTAGATACCCAAAATACCCCTCTCTGTCAACGATGAATGGTAGTTATTAGTAATAAATTATTAATGGCAATGTTAACACGATAACCATTCCGCCTTGTGAGTACAACTGCAAAGTTGAAAACAAAAAAATTAGTCGGTTTCGGAGCAAACGAAGTGAAGCATGTTATTTAATACGATAATCCGCGTAAAACCTTACCAGTTCTTGAATAAAAACTTTATATTTATATAAAGGAATGTTTTAAAATTAAAATATATAAAATATTTTAAAATAAATTAAACATTTAATACAGGTGTTGCATGGCTGTCTTCAGTCCGTATCGTGAGAACTGAGGTTAATTCCGCTAACGGACGAAATCCCTATTGTTAATTAAAAATATTATAATTTATTATATACTTAACAATTAATGATTCTTATAGAGTTTCATTTGGGGCTAAGACAAGTCGTTATGGCCCTTATGAACTGGGCTATAGACGTGCCACAAAAACTTTTACAAAGTGATGCTAAACTTTTTCCTATAATGAAATATATATTTATTTTATTAATGATAAATTGATATTTTAAATAAATAATCGAAAGATTAATAATTCATTTTAATTTTTAATAGAAAAATTAAATTTGGAAAGTAGGAAAAGCTAATCATTAAAAAAAGTTAAAATATAAATTTAGACGGATTGTTCTCTGCAATTCGGGAACATGAAGAAGGAATTTCGAGTAATCGTTGATAATAAGCGCAACGGTGAAACTAGCATCCGTGATGAACTAACTGTCTGTCGCTGGGAAGAAGCTTATATTGATGGAAATAGAAATATAATTATAATTTTTCATAGTTTATATTAAATTTATTTCTTTAATTTTAATTAGTTATTTTATTGTATAATAATATAACGACTATGTTAAACTAATTAAATTTTTATTAATTCAATTGAGTAACATCTCAAAAGTCATAGCAAGGTAGCCGTACTGGAAAGTGCTGCTGGAAAATAAATAAATTTTACCCCCTTTTTATAAGAGATTAGTTGAGTGGTTTAACAGCATATTTACACTATGCAGACAGAGTTTCGATTACTCTATCTCTTATTTATATTAATTTTTATAATAATATTTTTTAATTAAAAAATAAAATTCTTAAATTGTATTTATTTAAATTTTTTATATTTAATAGAAAAATATTATTATATAATAAATTTACAATTAGAATTAAACACTTATTAATTTACGAGTGTGCCGAAATTAGGTAGCCGGGTAAATTTTAGGAATTTATGAGTTTATATTCGTAAGAGTTCAAGTCTCTTTACTCGTATAATATAAAATCTTAAAACAAAAATTGTTTTGTTTTTGTTTTGTTTGGTTAGATAATTACCTTGTAACCAAATTAAATCTAAATAAATTATATCTATCTAAGTTAAAATTAAAAATTAATTATAAAAATTTATTATTTTAAAGTTTTAATATTATATCCTTTTTTGATATTATTACATTAAAATAAAATCTAAAGTTTAATACAAAATTATAATTCTGTAACATCTTTAGCTGAATTGGGAAAGCGTTTGCGTTCGAAGCAATTGTATATTGGTTCAAATCCAATAGGATGTGATAGTATTAAAAATAAAAATTTAATTAAAAATATTAAATATATTTTATTTAATTAATTATGATTAATAAATATATTAGAAATTAAGTTAAATTTAAAAATCGTTAAAATAAAAGTAATGATGTTTATTAGTATCATGATTCTTATAGTGGCAATAGCCCTACCTTCGATAAATAGAAATATTTCACCAAACTTATATTTAAGAATATCTTCTCTATTATTACTTTATACTGGGGCATTAGCTTTTAATGCTTTTTATATTCAGTCAATTGGATCAGGTATAGGTATTTATAGTGGTTTATTTCAAGTTACTTTATTTACACAATTATTTGATATAGTTATAATATTAACAGGTTCTGTGATATTAATAGCTTGACCTTTAATAAATCATAAATTTATAGATAGTAATCTAGAATTAAATGAAAAAGGTTATAATATATTATCAATTAATAATTATAGAATAAAATACTCAATAATAGTATTAATATCATTATTAGGATCTTTATTATTAGTATCTTCTTCAAATTTAATAACTTTATATTTAAGTTTAGAATTACAATCTTTTGGAGTATATATTTTAGCTTCTTTATATAGACATTCAGAATTAGCAATATCTGCAGGATTAAAATATTTTTTATTAGGTAGTTTAGCTTCTTGTATAATATTACTAGGTTGTGGGTTAATATATACTTTCACAGGATTAACTAATTTAGATTCAATATATAGTATGATATCAGTAGTTGATAATAATAACATATTATTAGGTTTTAGTTTAGGTTTAATATTAATTTTTATAGGATTATTATTTAAAATAGCAGCAGCTCCTTTACATAATTGAGCACCCGATGTATATGCAGATAGTGCTACTATAATAACAACTTGATTAACTATAATGCCTAAAATATCTATCTTATTAATATTATTTGAAATACAAACTCATATTAATTTAATAGACAATATTAATATAATATTAGAATTAAATCCATTAAATAACTTAATAAATAACAATATTTTAAGTTTTAATAATAATTATTTATGAAGTAAAAATTTATTATTAATAAGTTCCTTATTATCCTTATTAATAGGTACAATTTTAGGTTTAGCTCAATCAAAAATAAAAAGATTATTGGCTTATAGTACTATATCACATGTAGGATTTATTTTATTAGCTTTAGCTATAAATTCTGAACAATCTATAGAAGCTTTAATATTTTATATAATACAATATACTATAACAAATTTAAATACTTTTTTAATTATAATATTATTTGGATATATAATAAAAAATTCTTTTAGAGATTTAATACAAAGTATAATGGTTGAAGATGAAACAGGGACAGAAAATGATATTAATTATATTTCAGAATTAAAAGGTCAATTTTTCTTAAATCCTGTATTATCAATAACTTTAACTATTTGTTTATTTAGTATGGCTGGTATTCCTCCATTAATAGGATTTTTCTCTAAACAATTTGTATTATATTCAGCTATTCAAAATGGATATTACTTTATGTCTGTTATAGCTATTATTGTAAGTATAATAAGTGCTTCTTATTATTTAAAAATAATAAAAATATTATTTACAGAAAAAGAAAATACATCTGAATATAGTGATAAAGAATTAAAAATAATTAATAATTTAAATTCGAATTCAGAGATAGAAATAAGTAGTACTAATAGTTTTATTATATCTACTTTAACATTATCTATTTTATTATTTGTTCTTAAACCATCAATTTTATTAAATAGTACAACAATACTTTCTTTATCTTTATTTAATTTTTAATGAATAATTTATTAATGTTATTTATTTTTGTTCCTATCTTAGCTTTTGTTTTACTATTTGTAAATTTCTTATTTTCAGCACATAGACCTGATGAATCTAAAATATCAGCTTATGAATGTGGATACTCAGCTATTAGAAAACAAAATAGAACTGATTTTCAAATTCAATTTTATGTAGTAGCTATGTTATTTTTAATTTTTGATTTAGAAATATTATTATTGTTCCCTATAGCGGTTACTTTATATAAAGTAAGTACTTTTGGGTTTAGTATAGCTTTAATTTTTTTTTTAGTATTAACAATAGGATTTATCTTAGAAATTGGTTCAGGAGCTATATCTATAGCTAAAACTACTCCAACTAATAAATAATTATTTTATTATTTACTATTTAGAATACTAATTAATAAATTTATTTATTAATATTATATATTATTTACCCCCTTTTTATAATATTTATAATTATAAATATTTTATAATAAATAACTATTTAATAGAACTTAAATATAAAAATTTTTAAATAAATTATTTATTTTCTAAACTTTAAATTTAGTAATTAATTTTATAGAAAATATTTTAATATTTATCTTAAACAAAGAAAGTAAATGTTTAAATATCATAAAATTTAAAAGAATATAGAATTAAGGGGGAATCTGATAATTGGTAATCAGTTGTATTTGCATTACAAATATGATAGTTCGAGTCTATCTTTCTCCATAAAGCATTTTAATTTATTAAATTTAAAGTTAAAATAAAATTAAGCCTCGATTGCTTAGTGGTCAAAGCGCTATTCTGAAGATATAGAAATGTGAGTTCAATTCTCTCTCGAGGCAATTGTTAATATTTATATAAATAATTATTTAAGCCGAAATAGTTTAATTGGTAAAACGAATTCCTTGTAAGACTTAGAAATTGGTTCGATTCCAGTTTTTGGCAATATAATAATTAAATTATATATAATTTAATTTATGTTTTATTATATATTTATAAAAACAAAAATTTATATGAGTTGTAGTTTAATTTGGAAAAACATCATTTTTTGGTAATGAATAATATCAGTTCGAATCTGGTCGACTCAGTAAGTTATTTAAATATATAATAGTATTTAAATATTATAATTATTTATTATAATATTTATAAGATAGCAGAACTCGAGTGGTTGAGTGTCTCCCTTTTAAGGAGAAAGTCCTGGTTCAAGTCCAGGTGCTTTCAAATTCTAAGTTTATAATTTTAGTTTTTTTAAATTTATCTAAATATATAATATTTAAGAATTCATAGTTTTCTTATTTAATATTAAAAATTAAAAATTTGAATTCTGTCAAGGGCAGGTGATCCGATTGGTAATGGTGATTCTCTGTAAAAGAATTGGTTAACACCGTAAAAGGTTCGATTCCTTTACTGCTCAAATAAAAATGGTAGATGACAAATTGGTCAGTCGCTCCTTTTGGGTAGGAGACATACAGCATGTTCGAATCGTGCCTACCATAATTTAATTATTAAAGTAAATATTTTAATAATTTTATAAAATTAAAAATTAAAAATATAATTTTGGTGTTATGGCAGAGAGGTTATTGCGGAGTACTGTTAATACTTTTTTCATAGGTTCGATTCCTATTAACACCTTTAATTATTTATATAAACTACATTAATAATAAATTTTAATATTTACATTAAAATTATTATACTTATTATAAAAATATAAATTATTGAATTTAAAAAAAAAAAAATAAAAGAGTAATAAATAAGCGAACATGTTGAAATTGGTAAACAATCTCTTTTTAAGCAGGAGTGGAAGTAATTCCTTAAGAGTTCAAGTCTCTTTGTTCGTAAAATTTTAATAAATAAAATTTTATATAATAAATAAATTATATTTAGACAGTTTAGTGTAACGGTTTGCACGCTAATCTCATTAGTTAGTAGAAGGGTTCGATTCCCATTCTGTCTTTTTAACTTGTTTAGAATTTGACTTAAATTATTTTTATTAAATTTTAACTTTCTTTAAAGAATAAATTTTATAAAAATAATTCTTAGAACTTAGTTATTAAATAATAGAATATTATTATAAATTAATATTAATACTTTTTTATTAAATAAGGTCTTTTAGTATAATGGTCGTACAGCAACCCTTCAAGTTGCTAGTGTCAGTTCGAATCTGGTAAAGGCTATGTTTATATATTTTTATTTTAACTTTAAATTTAATAATGAAAAGATAAAGTAAGAATATATAATAAATTAATATATAAAATAATATATTAATAAAAAAATTCTCATAACTTAAATTTGTAATTTAAAAATTTTATTTAAAAAATTAAAATAAATTATAATATATTTTAATATTGTTAATCGTTATTAAATTTAAAAATAAATTTAGTACTAATTTTAGATACCAAAATAAAAAATCAAAAAATGTTACAAAATTTCAATTTAATTATAAATTCTCCATTAGAACAATTTGAAGTAAGTAGTTTAATAAGTGTAATAGCACCTATATTTGGTTATATTAATATAACTTTAAGTAATTTAGGATTATATTCTATATTAATATTATTTATAATATTAAGTTTACATATAATAAGTAATAATGAAAATAAAATTTTACCTTCAAAATGAAGTATAGCAATAGAAAGTATATTTACAACAATTAATACAATGGTAAGAGAACAATTAGGTAAAGAAATTTATTTACCTTTCATTTATTCATTATTTTTTTTTATATTAATTAGTAATTTAATAGGTAATATCCCATATTCATATACAATTACAACTTCTGTAATAGTAACTATAGGATTATCATTTACTATATTAACAGGTGTAACTATACTTGGATTATATATTCATAAATTACATTTTTTCTCATATTTTGTACCATCTGGAACTCCATTAGCTTTAGTTCCATTATTAGTTTTAATAGAAACTGTATCTTATTTAGCTAGAGCTTTATCATTAGGTATAAGATTATTTGCTAATATGGTTGCTGGACATTCTTTATTAAAAATATTATCTACTTTCTTATATCAAATGTTTAGTAGTAGTTTTATTATAGCTATATTTACTTTAATTCCTTTTGCATTCTTTTTAGCATTATGTGGGTTAGAAGTAGCTGTATCTATTATTCAAGCTTATGTATTTGTATTATTAGTAATATCTTATATTAAAGATGCTATTAATTTACACTAGTTATTATTATTAATAAATTAATTTTTATAATAAATTTTTGAAAATATAAAATCATTATAAAATAAATATTTATTAAATATTAAAAAATTTAAATAACTTTACCCCATGCATACGCATTAAATTATTAATGGTAATAAATTTAATTATATAATTAAGGAATAGTTTACATTGGAAAGTTAAAACGATTGCTAATTGTTCGGGTTAAACCCTTAGGTGTTCGAATCACCTCTATTCCGTGAAATTATCCAATTTGTTTTATTTTATTTTGTTTAAATAAATCAAAATATAGAGGAGTAAATAAGAAAAGTGAGGATTATTGTATGGATTGACGACTTTATTCCACTAATGCTAAAGAAATTGGAACTCTTTACTTATTTTTTGCAATATTTGCAGGTCTAATAGCTACAGGATTTTCAGTTTTAATTAGATTAGAATTATCTTCACCTGGAGTACAATTTCTTCAAGGAGATCATCAATTATTTAATGTAATAATAACTGCTCATGGGTTATTAATGTTATTTTTTATGGTTATGCCTGCATTAATAGGAGGTTTTGGTAATTATTTTTTACCTATCCATATAGGAGCTCCTGATATGGCAAACAAAAAAGAGGTCCTTGAGTTTAATAGAAAATATTATAGTGATAATTATAAAGATAATAAATTTAAAGAATATTTAGCTGGTCTATTTGAAGGTGATGGACACATTTGGATTCAAAAAGAAAATCAAAAAAAGAAACATAATCCAAGACTTTGTATCACATTTAGTCTTAAAAATGAACCATTAGCTAAAAAATTATTAGAATTAATAGGGTCAGGATTTATAAGATATAAAATACAAGATAATGCTTGTGTATTAACTGTTTCTCCTGTAATAGGTTTAAAAAAATTAGTTCATTTAATAAATGGCGAATTAAGAACTCCTAAAATACATCAACTTCATAAATTAATAGATTGATTAAATAAAAATCATAATACAAATTTTACTAAATTACCATTGAAAGATAGTTCATTATCTGAAGATGGATGATTAAGTGGATTTATAGATTCAGATGGTAGTTTTTCTGTTCAACATACTAAATTAGAAAACAATGCAAAAAAAAGAAAAATATCTTGCAGATTAAGAATTGAACAAAGAATGTTAGATCCAATAACTAATGAAAGTTATTTTAAAGTTTTAACAGATATATCAAATTTCCTTAATTGTTCATTGTTAACTAGAAAACAAAAATCCACTGGTAATGAATATTATACTTTAACAGCTTCAAGTAAATTATCTTTAGAAATAATAGTAAATTATTTAGAAAAATATCCATTATTTTCAAGTAAACATTTAGATTATAATGATTGAAAAAAAATAGTACTATTAATATTTGAAGATAAACATTATACAGAAGAAGGTATAAATAAAACAGATTTTGTAAAAAATAGTATGAATAGACAAAGAATTAAACTTACTTGAGATCATTTAAATATATTATTTTTTTAAAATTACATTATTATTAAACTCTAAACTGGAAATGCCGTTAAGAAGTGTAAACTTTTTAATTATTACTTCGCTATATGCATGGAATCTCTCGATTTTGGAATTAATTTTCCAGTTAACAGATACATAGACACCTAATTGAAGTTTTAAACTTATAAAGTTGTATTTTCAACTGAATTAGTCGTAAAACTTATGTATACATGGGAAGAATATGCAGGAAACCAACAAAATAAAATTACTAATAACTTTTTAAGTAATAAGAAAAACAAGAAAGTGAATATCTACCCCTTTTTAATATTCTATTTTATAAAATAAAAGAGAGAATTAATATAGTTTTATTAATTCTCTTAGTTTAACGATAGAACGACATTATTGTCATATGTTAAATTTGGTTTGATTCCAAAAGAGAATATTGTGGAAGAGGGATTAAAATTTTTATTAATTTATAGACTTTATTAAAAAAAAAAATATTTACCCCTTTCAAGTTAAATATTTTAAGTTATTAGTAATTTTGTTTTAAGTAGGATCCTCAGAGACTACACGCGAGGCTCATATTATAAATATGATGAAGACATAGTCCGTTTAGGTAGGAAACTACTTAAGATTAAGATTTCCAAGATTAAATAATATAAGCTTTTGATTATTACCTCCTTCATTAATTTTATTATTACTTAGTGCATTAGTAGAAAATGGAGCAGGTACTGGGTGAACAATTTATCCACCATTATCAGGAATTCAATCTCATTCTGGTGGTTCTGTTGATTTAGCTATTTTTAGTTTACATTTAACAGGGATATCTTCATTATTAGGAGCTATTAATTTTATTACTACAGTATTAAATATGAGAACTAATGGTATGAGTTTACATAAATTACCATTATTTGTTTGAAGTATATTTGTAACTGCTATTTTATTATTATTAGCTTTACCTGTGTTAGCTGGTGGTATACTGCCTGCTTTAAATTCGGCTATATGCTGGAAAATGTTTTATTTCAATGAAACACAATCAGCAGGAAACTTATTAGATTTGAATCTTTTAAGGATCCTCAGAGACTACACGCCGGAATTAATCTGTTGTAATGTTTTACCTTTTTCTCAAGTAAATAATCTAAATTATAAAGATTTATCTAATTTAAATTTTAGTTCTTATCTAACTGGGTTAATAGAAGGAGATGGTTCAATTATAACACCTAAAACAGAAATATCAATCAAAGGTAGAATGAATTACCCTTCAATTCAAATTGTTTTTAATTTGAAAGATTTACCTTTAGCTTTAATGATCCAAAAAGAAATAAAAAATGGATCTTTATCTAGAAAAAAAGGAGTAAATGCCTATGTTTTAACTATAAATAATTATAATGGATTAATATTATTAATTTCAATAATTAATGGAAATATGAGAACTCCTAAAATTTATAGTTTACATAATTTAATTGATTGATTAAATTTAAAAAAAGAAAATTATATTCCTAAAAAACCTTTAAACAATAGTTCTTTAGATTCTAATGCATGATTATCTGGATTCATAGAAGCTGAGGGTCTTTTTTTAGTAAGAACTACTATTACTTCTAAATATCCTAAAGTAGAATGTAAATTTGAATTAAGTCAAAGACAAATTGATCATAAAGGTAATAATAATTTAGATTTTCTAGAAATTATTGCTAAATTTCTACTTTCTTCCGTTAAAACAATAAAAGTAGACAAACCTAATCCAGAGTATAGAGTTAGAACAACTAGTTTAAATGGTAATTTAATTTTAGAAAATTATTTAAATACATTTCCATTATTTGGAAGTAAATATTTAGATTACTCCGATTGAACGAAAGTTCTAGATAAATTTAAATCAAATCAATTTAAACATAAATCAAATATAGAAGAAATTGTTTTAATTAAATCTTGTATGAATGATACTAGAACTTTTTTTACTTGAGATCATTTAAGTAAATTTTACAACTTAGATTAATAAGATATAGTCCCAACATACATGTGAATGTATGAGTAATTACCTTAAACATAAGTACTTACATCAGAAATTAAATAAGAAAAAAAAAAATAAATAATTAAAATAAGAAAATAAGATTTTAAAATATTTTGTTAAAAGAGTAAACAAGATAATATTACATAGTTTAATATTTAAATTAATAAGTTCTATTAGTTCAACTATAGAACAACAATTTTATTAAATAATTATATTACATAAAAATAATATAATTAAGATTTTAATATTTAAATATATTATAATAATATATTTAAATATTAAAATAATTGAATAAGGCGAATCTTAGAATACTTTCATTTATTATAATTATAAATATTTTGTTTATATTATAAATTAAATTATAAAGTATAGATATTAATAAGCGGTGTTTTACACAAATACTTAATTTAAGTTAAATTAAATATTTTTAATATTAACTAAGAGATAATAATAATTAAAACAAAACATAATAAAAATGACATTATTTTTAAAAGTATTAAATAACAATTTAGACAATGATTTAGTATTCTACGGTCTATATATTGGAGTCGCAGGAGCAATAGGATATTCCTTTATAAATAATATTTTAAGAAAATCTTATGTAGAAAAAGGTGTACAAACTGAAGCAGAAAAAAATTTTTCTGATAGTCCTAGTCAAAATAACTCAGATAATGTTACTTCAATAGATACTCTATCACCTTTATCTTCTAAAGATACATCATCATTAAATCCTAAAATATCGGAAGTAGGAACTCAAACTATAGCTGAAGAAGTAACTAATATAGAAGTTATACCTAATCAAGATATTGTAGGTAGAGTTGTAGATCTCTCTAATGCAGAATATATTGCTGCTAAAGTTGAGGAATTAAATGCTTTAGATCCCTTCTTAGCTACACCTTGAACTCCTGAGAGAGTTTGTGCAATGATAGATACTTTAGGAATAGTAAATAACTTATTTAATTAAATCATTTAACTTTATCTAAATTATCTATTCATTATTTATTAATTTACCTCCTAAACTATTTCAATAACAAAGTACACATAACAATAAGTGTAAAATTTATCATCTGTTTGTTAAGTTTACGTTTTCTGAAATTTTTATTTTTCTTTTTTATTAATGGAATTATTTTACTTCTATTATAATTCCGAGTTAAATGTTTATGAGACTGTTATAATTTACAAGACAGTCATTGGATAATATCCAGTAAATCAAGATTTAAAAGGGTATAACTATGTTATTAACAGATAGAAATTTTAATACTAGTTTCTATGATCCAGCTGGTGGTGGAGATCCTATATTATTCCAACATCTTTTTTGATTTTTTGGACATCCAGAAGTTTATATTTTAATTATACCTGGTTTCGGTATAATTAGTCAAGTAATATCTACTTTTTCAGGTAAACCTATCTTTGGTTATTTAGGTATGGTTTATGCTATGTTCTCTATTGGGATATTAGGATTTTTAGTATGATCTCACCATATGTTCAGTGTAGGTTTAGATGTAGATACAAGAGCTTATTTTACTGCAGCTACAATGGTAATTGCTGTACCTACTGGTATAAAAATATTTTCTTGAATAGCTACACTATATGGAGGTAGTTTAAGATTAACAACACCTTTACTATTTACATTAGGATTTTTAGCCTTATTTACAATAGGAGGTGTAACTGGAGTAGTTTTAGCTAATGCTTCTTTAGATTTAGCTTTACATGATAGAATTAAAAAAGATTCTCATTATATCCATAAATTTTGAGTAGGTTTAATGGATGGTGATGGAAGTATTCAAATTAATCACTGAAGACATAAAAGTCTTCAATACAGATTAGTTATTAAATTAAAATATTATATTGAAAATTTATCAATGTTAAATTTAATAAAATCTCATATCGGAGGAAATGTAAGAGTAATTAAAGATAATAAATTTATTATTTGAGTTGTAAACGATAGAAAACAAATTATAAGAATAATTGAAATATTTGTTTGTTATCCACCTTTGACTTCTAGATTAAGAGCTCAATTAGCATTTATGTTAGAATGTTTCCAACAAAATAATGTTGAATGATATTTGAATGCTAGAAGTAAAAAATATCTTAATCCTAATCTAGATATAGTTAAAATTGATAATAATTATTTTAATGCATGATTATCTGGATTTATAGAAGCACAAGGTTGTTTTTCAATAAGAGAAAAATCTAATAATCACTCATTTTCTATCGGTCAAAACAATGATAAATATATAATAGATGCAATAAAAAATCATTTTGATATTAAAAATGAAATTAGAAAAATAAATAATAAATTTTGATTTATTGAAATTTATAGAAAATTAACTTTAATAAAAATTATTAATCATTGCATTAACTATCCTTTGTTAGGAGAAAAATTACTTTCATTTACTAAATTTAGAGATCTTTTCAAATAAGTGTCATGTTGTCTTACCACTGTGATAAATAAAATTAAATTATAAGGGAAAATAAATAATTTTATGATATAAGAGTATTGTAATAAAACAATACAAAATTAAATTCTAAGTAACTAATCATATCTAATTCCTTTGTTAGATTAAAATATAACACTTTAGTATAAAAACAAAAAAAAATATAATATAAAAAATGAATTATAACTTATTATTTGACCATAATTTAACCGAATATGGTCTTTTTATCGGTTGTGGATTAATCTTAGGCTGTACTTTATTTTACTTAATTAGAAGTAATAATACAGCTATTCCTTCTCAAAATATAGAAGCTTTAACAAATGAAGAGATAGAAGCTATAATTAACGAAAATGCAGTAACTATAGGAAATAACGAAAATATAGATGCTTTCATTGACACAGATTCTGAGACAGATGTAGAATCTGATTATCAAAGTATATCTGATAATGAAAGTATATTAGATTTTGATATAACTGATCTAGATTTATTTTTCATGCCTAATGTAGATTTAAATGTATGTTCAATTCAAGAATTAAAATTTTTTGAGATAAGTAGTTTATTTTATAGAGAAATTGCTGAAAAAGCGGTAACTGACGAAGAATTAATGGATTTAATCTGTTATTTTTCAGATGCTGAATTACTTACAAATTCGATTAATGACTTCATCCTTCTAGTTATCTCATTTATGTAATATTTGATAAATTTACATATAAATTTAAAAAAATTTACCCCCTTTTTTTAGTAAATTATTTATTAAAAGAGTAAACAAGACAAAATATATTTATTATTAAATGTTGTTTTGTTTACATTTTCCCTTATAAATTTAAAAATTATCGGTGATATAAATATATATTGCTAACGGTGAAACCTTTTAAATGGAAATTAAAGCATTTCTACGCTACTAGTTTAAAAGGCAATACCGTGGAAACCAACAAAATTACACTTTTTAATAAAATTTAAAAACAAATATTTTTTCTAAGAAATAAAATAATAAAAATACTACCTCACCTTTTTAAATAATTCAAGGTTAATTAAGCATTGGCATCCTTTAAAGATCTTATCAGTTTTCTATTTGGTGTTCGATTCCTATTAACTCTATTAAAAATTTAATTGTAATGAATTAATTTTAATAAGAATGGATTTATTATACGGTTAGCGGTTAAAGGGAATAAATTAATTCTTATTTTTTATTTTCTTAGTTAATTGAATAAATCTTTATTAAAAAGTATAATTTTAAGTAGGATCCGTAGAGACTATACGTGGTAGTCGAAAGTTAATTAAGTTTAATTATTAGATAAGATATAGTCCGATCCTCATTGTAAAATGAGTATAATTATATAAATTACATTATAAGTGTTTATAATATAGACTTATTATGTAGTAGCTCATTTCCATTATGTGTTATCAATGGGAGCAGTATTTGCAATTTTTGCTGGATTTTATTATTGAGCACCTAAAATAATAGGAAAATCATATAATGAATTATTAGGAAAAATTCATTTTTGAACTTTATTTATAGGAGTAAATACTACTTTCTTCCCTCAACACTTTTTAGGTTTAGCAGGTATGCCTAGAAGAATTCCAGATTATCCAGATGCCTTTAGTGGTTGAAATCAAATTTCAAGTTTCGGATCTTTAATTTCAATTATGGCTACTGTATTATTTGGTTATATTATCTATGATATATTTGCTAATGGAAGTCCAGTTAATACTAATCCTTGAAATATACCTTCTTATTTCACATCAACAGAACAATTTAAAAATGAAACTGAAACAGCTACAACATTAGAATGAACATTAAAAAGCCCTATACCTTTCCATGCTTTCAAAATGTTACCTGTTCAATCTTAAATTGATAAATAAATTAACTTAAACTTTTTATTTAATTAAACCTTACCCCATGCATACGCATTAAATTATTAAAAATTTTAAATATTTAATCTAAATTATATAATTAAAAGAATTAATAAATAAATTTTGTTTATTTAAAGACTGTAGCATAATTGGTAATGCAGTTCGCTCATAATGGATATTATAAGGGTTCAATCCCCTTCGGTCTTATATAGAAAATTTAGGGTACTTGGTCGAGTCTGGTTTATGGCGCTCGTTTTGAAAACGAGTACTTCAATAAAGTCGTGAGTTCAAATCTCACAGTGTCCGTTGATTAATTAGATTTATTGTTAATTATATAAAAATTACATAAATAATTAATAATCTTAAATTTCAATTATTTAAATCTTTTCCATATTATACAATCATGTTAATAAAAGAAGAGGAAAATTCTATAACCTCAAAACCAAAAAATAATAAATTTTATTTAACCAAAATAAATCTCTTTAATAATTAATTAGATTATTTTATAAAATAAATAAATTATTTAAATATTCTATTTAAAAACAAAAAATTAAATAGACACTCTAGTCGCAAATATCGAAAACAAAAATTAAACAATGCTTAGTTTATTATTATTAATACCTATAATAGGTAGTTTATTATTATTAACTATACCAGAAAATTCTATAGAAAATCAAATTAGAATGAAAAGAATAACTTTAATAACTATGTTAATAAATTTCTTAATATCAATATATTTATGATTAGAATTTGATTCTAATACTAGTCAATATCAATTTGTATACGAATTTATAGATTTAAGTTATTGTCATTTAAATATTGGTATAGATGGAATTTCATTATATTTTGTATTATTAACAACATTTGTAAGCCCTATAGCTATATTATCTAATTATAATAATATAAAAAATAATTTAAAATATTTTTTAATCTCATTTTTATTATTAGAAACTTTACAAATAGGAGTTTTTGTAGTATTAGATTTAATTTTATTTTATATATTTTTTGAAAGTGTATTACCTATCTTATTTTTAATAATAATAGTATATGGCTCTGGTGAAGCTAGAATAAGATCAGCTTTATTATTATTTTTATATACTTTAGCAGGTTCTTTATTTATGTTATTAGCCATACTTCAAATATATAGTTATGTAGGTTCAACTGATTTTCAAATAATCTCTTTATCTGAAATAAATTTAAATAGTCAAAAATTATTATGATTAGGATTCTTTTTAGCTTTTGCAGTAAAAACACCATTATGACCTTTAACAGGTTGATTATATAGAGCTCATGCTGATAGTCCTTTAGCTGGTTCTATATTATTAGCTGCTACTATATTAAAATTTGCTACTTATGGTTATTTACGAGTTTTAATTAATTTTTTACCTGATGCTACTAATTATTTTTCTCCTTTAGTTCAAACTATTGCTATTATAACTTTAATTTATGCTTCATTAGCTACAATTATTCAACAAGATACTAAAGCTTTAATTGCTTATTCAAGTATTGCACATATGAGTGTAGTTATATTAGGTTTATTTTCTAATACAATTCAAGGTATAGAAGGTGCTATTTTATTAGCTTTAGCTCATGGATTTGTATCTCCTGCTTTATTTATTTGTGTGGGAGGTGTAATATATGATAGAACAGGAACTAGAATAATTCATTATGTAAGAGGATTAGTTACTTATATGCCTGTATTTACTATATTATTTTTTATATTTACTTTAAGTAATACTGGTATACCATTAACTTTAAATTTCTTAGGTGAACAATTATCTTTAATAGGTATTTGAGAAAGAAGTCCTATAATAGCAGCTTTTGGTGCTACTGGTATAGTTTTATCCGCTATTTATTCTATTTATTTATATAATAGAATTTCTTATGGTATTTATTCTCCTCATTTAAAACCAATTAAAGATATTTCAAGAAGAGAATTCAATTTATTAATAAGTTTATTAATACCTACTGTTTTATTAGGTATTTTCCCTAATGTTATTTTAAATGGTTTACATTTTTCTATTTCTTCTTTACTTTATAATATTTAATTCTAATTTTATTTAAAATATTATTTATTTAATCATTATTATTTAATTTAAATAATTTACCCCTTTTTGAATAAAAATCGATTTATTTACTACTTTTTTCCTTTATAATATTTAACAGAGGAAAACCCATTAACTAAATATTTAAAACTATTTTTTATTATTTAAATTATTTTCATTTACAAATAAATGAGGGTATATTGGTTTTGGAACTTCTACTCCAAAGGATTTACTTAATAAATAACTATCTTTAAATTCAACTTGATATTCATTATCTTTACCATAATTAATTTTTAATGAAATAATTCTTCCATTATAGGTTGTACAGAACTACATTTTACTAAATATTTTAATATAACATCAAGTTTAGCTAGATTATGAATATAGATTTTATAACCATTATATTTTAATAGACTTTAAACAATCTAAAATCATTCCTTCAACGCTTTCATAATCTCCTAATCAATACGAATATGAAATTTTACCATCATAGAAACAAATAATTATTTTGTTTATTAAATTTTCTAAATTCTCATTAATTCTAACTCCTAAAACAACAGATAGATTTAATTTAATGTTAGTTTTAAATAAAAATTTGAAAAATATCTGAATGCTAAGTAAAATTAATAAACTTAAACAAACGTAATTAGTTAATTGTATATTTATTAACATATCATTTAAAAGATTGTTTATCATATTATCATTTAAGAAATTATTTGATATAATAATTTCTCTTAAAGAATCTGAATTAGGAATATTAGAAAGAAAAAAGGATTTCCAGAGGACTTAATTAATTAGATAAGAAAGAGGTAAATTTTAATAATTTAATTATTTTTTAATATTATACTTAAGTTAAAGTAGTTAATAAATTAAGTAGATTAAAATAAATTAGAAATATAAGTAATTATTCAAGATTAATCTCATAAAATTAAAAATCGTTTATTTTAAAAATATTATCAGTTAATTCCGATAAATCGACTTGTGAAGTCTTTTTAGAAAAAAGATTAGTATCAATATTCATTAATTCCTTAGTAAATTTATTTAACGCTTCTGGCATAGCATGTCTGTTATCTGCTTCTCTTATGATTTGATCGATTTGATTATTGTATAAAATTAGCATTTTTATTTTTAATAAAAGAAATCTTATAAGATAAAAGAGCGTAGTATTAACGGTTAGTATGACGATCTTCAAAATCATTGGTAGGTGTTCGAATCACCTCGCTCTTGTTAAATTAATTTTGAGGTTGTTTTAAGGGATTTTAGCTTAATAGGATAGAGTTTCTAATTGTCATTTAGAAGGGTTTCAGTTCGAATCTGGAAAATCTCGTATCATATTATTTAAACAAAATGACATAATAATATAAATCTAAAGAAAAAGTTATATCATTTATTAAAAAAAAAAAAATTATATAACTAATATTTTTATTTATTTAAATTAAATATAAGTAAATTTAATTAAATAAACATAAAATAAATGTCTTCGTTATTAAAATTATTAAATTATTTTTAAATAATTTTAGTACTAATTTTAGAAACAAACATAAATTAAATTTAATGAAAACTAATAACATAAATAAATTAAATTGTATTAATATAATATTAATTAATAATTTTAGTTTAATAATAATATATAGTTATTTAATATTATTAAATTATTTTATTAACATATTAATATTATTAATAATTTTTTTAATTTTTAAAGTTATATTGAAATATAATAATTTTATTAATAATAATGTATCTTGAATTAAAGTAACTTTTATAAGTATTTTTATATATTATTTATTTAATTTTTATTTAATAAATAACGTTATTTATATGGATAGTACAGAATATTTAATTTTATATAATAATATATACATAAAAGGTTTAAATTCTTTAGTTGAAAATTATAGTGAATTAATAGCTTATGCAGTAGGAGTGAAATTATCTAGTATTTATTTAAAAATATCACCAATTGAACCTACATTTTTTTTTCATTTCGGTTTAGGAGTAGGACCTAGTTTAGATTTAACAGTTCACCAAGAATCGTATGTATCACCTATAGATTCTAATTTTAAAAATTATGTTTTATTAACTGTTGAAAAAGTTGAAGATCATATTAATTTTCTTAAAGATATGGTGCCTTTTCATCATAAACATTATAAAACATCTAAAATGACAAATATAGAAAATAATACTACAGTTATTAGCGGAGACGCTCCAATTAATATTAATGTTGTTAATATTCATTGTCCTTTAGAATCTGGTGATTTTTATATTAATTTTATTAATTATAATTATCTTGAAAATTTAGTTTTTAATATTTCATATATTTTATATTTCATTTTTATAAGTATCTTATTTATTTATATAACTGTTAAGTTTATAAATTTTTTTAAAAATTTTTTATATAAAATATAAGATAAATATATTTAATTAAATATTTATATATCTTTATTAAATAATTTTAATGATTAAATTAATAATTTATTTATTAATAAATTATAATAATAAATTTTTAATATTTATTTATATTAACTCTAATTTTAATTAAAAGTTAACTATAATAACATAATTTTGCTTATTTTAAAATATTTACCCCCATTTAATAAAAGAAACAATTAATTTACAATAATATTTCTTAAATAAATTAATCTGATTTAATTAAACGAGTATAGTTAAATTGGTATAACCTCTACCTTCCAAGTAGATGTAATCAGTTCGAATCTGATTACTCGTATTATATTTTATTTCTTGTAATTATACTTCATAGTGTTAAATACATCTATCAATAAAATGATATTTCAGTCACTGTTTATAAAATGTTAAAAAGAAATATAATGTTAGCAGCAGCAAAATACATAGGAGCAGGAATAGCTTGCTCAGGATTAATAGGAGCTGGAGCAGGAATTGGTTTAATCTTTTCTTCATTAATCGCTTCAACAGCTAGAAACCCTCAAATGAGAGGTCAATTATTCAGTTTTGCAATCTTAGGATTCGCTTTAGCAGAAGCTACAGGGTTATTCTCTTTAATGATTGCTTTCTTATTATTATATTCTTAAATTTTTACTTAAGAATTAATTAATAATATTAAATATAAAATTAAAATATTTACCTTTTTGAATTTAAATATATAAAATATTTAATTTATAGATTTACCCCCCTTTTTTATTTATTCTTAGTTAATTCAATTAGAATATAAATTATTAGACCGAATTGGTCATATCAAATTAAAATCGTTTATTTTATCAATATTATTATTAACTATAATTTATATTAAATTTGGATTATTAGTATTAATATCAATAATCATTTGATCAATAGTATTTTATTATCTAATTTCTCATAAAATTGTTCCATAATCTAAAGGATTCATTGAGATTGGAATTTTATAATTATAACAATCATGATAAGTTAAATCTTGATTAACTAAATTTTTATTTTCAACTAATCCTTCTTTAAATCCATAACTAAATATTATTGAATCAATAGGTTGTTCTTTATAGAATTCAGTTTTAAATTCTATATTGTTTATAATATAATCAAAGTATCATTGTTTATCTGTTTTATTAAATCTTTGAACTGTTCCGATAGATAATGTTTGATTTCCTCTATATTTTATTTTTAATAAAATATAAGTAGATTAAAATAACATATTAATTTATTTATATTAATTAGAAATAAGGCTAATCTTTAAAAGAAAGCCAGCCTTTAACTGGGGTAAAAAAGTGATTATCACCCTTTAAGTGATTAAAATCATTATTTAAAATAAAAATTAAATTCTCTATATTTAATTAATATAGATACATCTGTTTGATCATCTAAATCGTAAGAGTTGCAACTTTTTACAAGTTTAGATAATAAATAATTAGAGATTAATCAAGGATTACTATCTTTTGATATTAAAATAGGGGGCCCTAATATAATTGAAGGATCACCTAATTGATAACCAGATTGATCTAAAATTAAATCAAAAGTTACAATATAAGCTTTATCACTTTCTAATAAAGATAAAAGGTTCATAATTTCTTTAAAATCACCAAAATTAAATCAAACTAACTCTGGTTTTCTTAAATAAAATATATTATAATCTTCATCATCTTTGAATAAATCTTCTAAGAATGTAATTTTACCAATTGATAATGGTATAATTCAAGCTTTAGAAATTATATGTTCTAATGAATTATAATATAAGATAAATATAATCACTAATATTGATAATATTCTAATAATGAACATTTCTTTGTTATTTGGATTTAAACCTAATAAGAAATTAGATAATAAAATACTATTGATCAAATGATTATTGATATTAATACTAATAATCCAAATTTAATATAAATTATAGTTAATAATAATATTGATAAAATAAACATTTTAATTTAAAAAAATAAAGATTATATATTAACTTCATAAGTCGTGTTAAATTATGAGTTAATACTTTCTCTTTGATTAATCAAGTTTAATATCTTGAATATAGAAAATTAGATTAATTATAAGGATTATTTACACTGCATATTTAAATGGTACGTGCTATATTAAAGCAACTTTTTGAGGGGTTTTTTATGTACATGGACCCATTACTTTAAATTTATTCTGACAATGATTTATTTTATTTATAATTGAATTCTCTTTTGGAATCTAACCAAAATTAATATAATTATTATATTGTTCTAACTTTAAACTAAGAGAATTAGAAGGTACGTTATTATTGATAACTGCTTCATATATTTATGTTTGGAAAATATTTATTTGATTTTTAAATTTTGTTTATACTAAAAAAAAGATTTATCTAATATTTAATCTTCTAATATAGTTACAATATATTAAATGTTAAAAGTAGAGAATATAAAAAAAAATATATGAAGTATACTAAAAATTTGATAACCATATATTTTAAATTAATTAATTATAAAATATTTAAATAAAATAATTTAATTAAATAAACAAAAAATAATTGTCTTCGTAATTTAAATAATATTTATTTTATTTAAATTAACTTTTTTGTAACATCAACCTATAATTAAAAAGAAATTCAAAATGAATAAAAATTCAAATATTAAATTAAGCCTTATTTACGGAGCACATGTTAACTCTATAAATAAAGGAATAGAATTAGAAAATAAAAAAAATCTAAATAGTAAAAAAACTGATATAAATTTACAAACATTAATAAAATTAAGTGATAAAATAATCAATATTAATAAACCTCAATTAGATTTTTTAAATAAAAATAAAATTAATTTAGAATTATCTAATTTAGATAATTTAAATAATGAATTAACAAAAGTGAATTTAAATGAATCAAATACAATATTTATTAATGAACAACAATATATAAAATTAATTAATCCATTTAATTCTAAATTAGCAAGTTTTACTAACAATATATATACATTTACTAATAAACCTTATAAACAAATAAATAAAAATTTAGATAATTTATATATTTTATGTAAATCAGCTTTTCTTAATATGTCAAGTATAATAAGTAAACCTATAGTATCAATTAACCCTAATTTAATAAAAATTACATTATTTTATTATTGAAAACCTTTAAAAAAAGAATATTACAATAGTAATTTACATTCTAAATTTTTAATTTTACATTATAATAAATTAGAAAAATTAGTTAATTTATTAAGTAAATTATTTAAAAAATCTGTAGAATTAGAATTAATTAGAATATATTCTCCACAAAATGAAAGTAATATTTTAGCTAATTTTACTGGTATTTTAAGTGAATCTATTAAATTTAGAAATATTCCTATGAAATTATTTAAAGTAAGTAAAATTAATAATAGGTTTAGTAATAATAAAATACCTTCTTTCTTATCTGGAATTTATTTAAAATTAGCAGGTAGAGTTTTAACACAAAAAATACAAAGAAGAGTTAAATCTAAAGTAGTTCAAAAAGGTAGTTTAGCTAGAACTAGTGCTAAATTAATTAATACTAATAGATTTATTAATAAAAATAAAAGAGGTGTATATAGTATTACTGTTATAATTGGACATTATATTAATGGTTAATTATATTAAGTTTATATTGTTAAAAGTTAAAAGAAATTACATTATTTTATTAGTTAAATCTAACAAATTTAATTTATAATTTATTTATAATTAAATTCTAAGTAACTAATCATATCTAATTCCTTTGTTAGATTAAAATATAACACTTTAGTATAAAAACAAAAGATATATAATATATAATGAATAAAATAAACAGAAATCAATTTCAATCTTTTCCTTATCATTTAGTAGAACCATCACCTTGACCTATTTTAGTTAGTTTTTCATTATTAAATTTAACTTTAGGAGCAGTTATGTATATGCAAGGTTTTACATATGGAGGGTATTTAATCAGTTTAGGTTTTACTTTAACTGTTTTTGGTATGATACTTTGATTTAGAGATATTATAACAGAAGGAACTTATTTAGGACATCATACTATACAAGTTCAAAAAGGTTTAACTATTGGAGTAGTATTATTTATTATTAGTGAAGTATTTGCTTTTTTAAGTGTATTCTGAGCTTTCTTCCATTCTAGTTTATCACCAACAATAGAAATAGGAGGAGTTTGACCTCCTCAAGGTATTACACCATTAGATCCTTTTGCCATACCTTTATTAAATACTATTTTATTATTATCATCTGGTGCATTTGTAACTTATGGTCATCATGCTTTAATTCAAGGAGATAGAAAAGGAGCTATCTTAGGTACATTATTAACAATAATTTTTGCTATAATATTTACTGCTTTACAATATTATGAATATTCAGAATCAAGTTTTACAATGAGTGATTCAGTATATGGTACAGTATTTTATGCTTCAACTGGTTTACATGGATTACATGTTATTATTGGTACATTATTTATTTTAGTAGGTTTTGTTAGAATAATCAATTATCATTTAACTGATACACATCATCAAGGACATGAAGCTGCTATATTATATTGACACTTTGTAGATGTTGTTTGATTATTTTTATTTATAGCTGTATATTACTGAGGAGGTAATTAATGTATAAATATTAATAATATTCTAATAAAATATTTTATTAAATTAAATACTATTTTATTTTATAAAAATTTTCCCCCCATTTAATAATTTTATTATTTAAATTAAAAATAATAACCGCTAAACAAAATAAATTAATAAATTAATAAATCAATATTTTAATAAATTAATAAATTAATATTTTGTGATTAGCAAGTAATATTTTATAAACATTATTTATATGAAAATAAAAATAATAGATATAAGTATTAGACATTTAATACAAGTCCCAAAGGGTTTATAATACGATAATACTATGAATTTATCACTATTTTTATTTTTAATAGGAATATTAGGTTTTATATTAAACCGAAAAAACATAATATTAATGATAATTGCTATAGAAATAATGTTATTAGCAGTAACTATGTTAATATTATTATCAAGTTTTAGTTTTGATGATGGAATAGGACAAATATTTAGTATATTTATAATATCATTAGCTGGAGCTGAATCTGTAATAGGATTAAGTATTATAGTAGCAGTTTATAGAATTAAAGGAAATATTTTAATTAGACAAGAAACTTAATGTATTTAACAATATTAATTTTACCTTTATTAGGTTCATTTGTATCAGGATTTTTAGGTCGAAAAATAGGAGTAACAGGATCTCATATAATAACTTGTACTTGTTTAATATTATCTAGTATATTAGCAACTATTGCTTTTTATGAAGTAGGATTAAGTTCAAGTCCGGTTACTGTTTATTTATTTAATTGAATAGATTCAGAATATATGAATATATCTTGAGAATTTTTATTTGATCAATTAACAGTATCTATGTTTATCCCTGTATTATATATTTCTTCTTTAATTCATATTTTTTCAACTGATTATATGGCTGAAGATCCTCATAATCAAAGATTTTTCTCTTATTTATCTTTATTCACTTTTTTTATGTTAGTTTTAGTATCTGGAGCTAATTTTTTTGTAATGTTTGTAGGTTGAGAAGGTATTGGTATTGTTTCTTATTTATTAATTAATTTTTGATTTACTAGAATACAAGCCAATAAAGCAGCTATATTAGCTTTAACTATGAATAGAGTAGGTGATATGGGATTAAGTATCGGATATTTTGCTTTATTGGCTTTATTTGGATCATTAGATTATGCTACAATATTTAGTATAGTACCATTTATGAATGAAATAGCTATAACTATAATAGGATTATTATTATTAACTGGAGCTATGGCAAAATCAGCTCAAATACCTTTACATTCTTGATTACCTGGAAGTATGGAAGGTCCTACACCTGTATCAGCTTTAATTCATGCAGCTACTCTAGTTACTGCTGGATTATATTTATTATTAAGATCATCACCTTTATTAGAATATAGTAGTACAGCTTTATTAGTTATAACTTTAACAGGAGCTACTACTGCTTTCTTTGCTGCTACTTGTGGTTTAGTTCAAAATGACTTAAAAAGAATAATTGCTTTTTCAACAATAAGTC
>Ga0209620_1000004_pt1 | contig 26152 bp, 36 predicted proteins | sample TexAe_OM1H0_O1_FD_187934 | JGI IMG/M metagenome (GOLD analysis project Ga0209620, IMG submission 187934) | Forest soil microbial communities from Davy Crockett National Forest, Groveton, Texas, USA - Texas A ecozone_OM1H0_O1 (SPAdes) (version 2) | ecosystem: Environmental > Terrestrial > Soil >...
CGGCTGGCTTCGACCATCGCCATCCACGCGGACAACATGGACGAAGCGCAGCGGGCGGCGAACGTCAAGCTAATCTCCGATCACGTCGGTAAGGCCGTCGATCATAACCACGATCTCGATAAGGCAGACTTGTCGCACGCACAGGACATGCAGAAGGGCGATATTCAGCACGACCGGGCTGTTGAGACTGCGGATGCCGCGCACGAGCGGTCGAAGGACATGGCGGCGCATTCGGCGAAGCTGGCGCCCAAACCAAAGAAAGCAGGTGAGAAGTGACCGACAAGACTCAGAAGGTGGACCCTAGCGTCCGCGAAACCGACCTGGAACTCAAAGGCGAGCCGCGCGGCTCGGTGCCGCTGTCGGTGACGATGCGCAAGCCGCAGGCTTATCAGAAATCCAAGGCAATCACCGAAGGTGGCAAATGAAGGGCATCAAGAATTGCGGCGAGTCCGAAAAGCGCACCGCTGCGGTTAAACAACAGTACTCGAATAAGAAGGGCTATGCGTCTGGCGGCCGCGTCTACACGGCAGGCGCGGAGTCGGGCGAAGGACGTAAGCAAAAGATCGCTGAGTACGGCGCGAACGCGAAAAAGAAGTGACCCTCGACTCCAAGCTTGTCCAAGCGCTCCACACCAAACTGGACGCCGAAGACGCCCGCGCCGTTGAAATTATGTCCGGCGGAAATTTGACGGATTGGGGACAGTATCAGCGTTCGGCCGGGTATCGCAAGGCGCTGGCCGATTGCAAGACGCTGCTGGATGAAACCTACAAAGAAATACTAGAGGAATAACGGATGGCGACTGTTGCTGTACTTGAGAAGCTATCGAGGGCGAAGGATCAGAAGGCCGAGCTGATTAAGTCGGTTGGCGATCTTTCGAAGGTTGAGTTGATGGGCAACCGCGTTTTGGTCGGGATCTACATCGAGCCCGAGAAGACCAGCGGCGGCATCATCCTTTCGACTGGCACGATCAAGGAAAGTCTTTGGCAGGGCACCGTTGGTCTCGTGCTGAAGAAGGGCAAGCAGGCTTTCAGGGACGACCCGCACAACAAGGTCCACTTCCACGGCGAGGATCTGAAGATCGGTGACTGGGTAGTGTTCCGCCCAGGCGACGCCCGCCGCGTTCAATTGAACGGCGTGGATTGCCGGATGGTCGAGGACACGCTGATCGACCTCGTGATTGATGATCCGAGCGTAATTACTCACCGGTAGAAGGCCGCGCATGTCGCATCACGACAGGATAATGCTGGTGCTGTTGGGTGCGCCTTGGGTTGTCGTATTCTCACTTATGGCGGTTTCTTTAATTAAGGATAGGATGAAAAATGGCGCCCGCACGCGCACTTAAGACCCAAGAGGAAATCGATTCGATCCCGCTAGATCAGGAGATCCTGATCGAACTGCCGGGCGGCGTATCATCGGATGATACCGCCCCGCCGGCAGAAGCGAAGCAACCCAAGGCCAAGCCCGCGGACGACGGGGCTAGGCAGCTTCAGGAGCAGCTTGAAGCCGCTCAGGCTGCAGCTCAGGCCAATGCCGACCGCGCGGCCAAAGCTGAGCGCGAAGCAATAGAAGCCCGCCGACAGGCTCAGGAGGCCCTGACACGCACGCAAGCGCTTGAGGGCGACCTTATCACGGGTGGCCTTGCGGCGGCCCAAGCCGAGCAGGCTGCGGCTGAGCAGGAGCTTGAGCGAGCAGGTGAGGCCGGCGACTACAAGGCGATGGCGAAAGCCCAGAGCCGTGTTGCCCGGGCTTCGGCTCAGATTGTCAATCTGGAATCCGGCGCGGCTGAGATCGCTGAGCGCAAGCCGGTCAAGGAGCCGGTTCAGGAACAGGCTCGACAGCAGCCGACCGACATCAATGTTGCGATAGACAGTGCGCCTAATCTCATGCCGGCCGAACGTGCCTGGCTCAAAGCTCATCCCGACGCGTTCATGCCGGGACCGCGAAACAACGAACTCAGCGTTGGTTACGAGCGCGCGATCAAGCAGGGGCTGACCCGCGGCACCCAGCAGTACTTCGATTATCTCAACGAATTCATGGGCTACGCAAAGCCCGAGGAGCAGGAAAGGGACGTTAGCTTGCAGGCACCTCCGTCACGAAACGATCGGGGCAATGATGGGCGCCCGACCGGAAATAAGGTCACATTGACCCCGGAAGAGCGGGCGATCGCGCAGAGCATGGGTCTGTCGGAAACGGCCTACGCTTTGAACAAGGTCAAGTTTGAGAATGCGCGTCGGGCGGATCCTGACAAATACCGATAGGAGAGAGCATATGCCCCGCCATCCCGTTAGAGCTACCGCCATTCGCGAAGAGGTCCAGCCTCAGGCCGTTCATGGCAAGACCCGTCTCCGCAAGAAAGCATCGCAGCGTTCGCTTCTTGATATCGACGCCAATGTTATCGACAAGATCCGATACGACTACGGCGCCGACCTGCAGTGGGTGACGCACTCGGTTCATGGCAAGGAAGAAGCCGCCATGCGCCAGGATTTTGAGATTAACGGCTGGGAGCCGGTCGACAGCAAGATGTTCGACGGCGTTTTTGACGGAATGTTCACTCGCAAGGGGCATCAGGGCGAGATCCAGTACAACGGACTGGTGCTGATGTGGCGTCCGTATGAGCTGACCGAGGAGGCGATGGCGGAAGACGCCCAGTCTCGCATGAACGCGATGGACTCGGTTCGCCAGATGATGACGTATGGCGAGATCCCGGGCATCGGTTCGGGCTTTACCCGCAACCATCCTACGGCCCGGGCTGAGACAAAGTTCAATCGAACGATCCGCCCACCCATGGAAATACCCAAAGACTAACATGCGCCGGTTACTGGATTGGGAGCGGGCTGCGATCGTCGAGGCGGTCAAAGCCAAGGAAAAGCTTGAATCCATCTGTTCAGAATTCAACGTGTGCCACTCATACCCAGGAATGCTTGCCAAGCGTCGGGGGATAGAATCCCGCCCGCTTGGTCGTCCTAAAAGTCCACAACTCAACAAACCCGTGTTAACAGAATGATAAATCTCGGACAGCGCGCCGTTGTCCTTTTCGCTCCGATTGCGAGGTTCGCAAGATGGGGTTGGCAAAAGGACTGACCGTTGTCTGGTATCAGCACCAGCAAACAAGAGGATCTGAAGCACGAGCGATTGCTCGAATTGCTTTCGTATGATCCGTTGTCTGGCGATTTCACGGCCTTAGTTGACCGCGGACCTAAAGTCCGCGCTGGTGAAGTCGTTGGCGGGACGTCTCATGAGCGTGGTTACCGTCAAATCAGGATCGACTATCAGATCTATTTGGCCCATCGGCTGGCATGGTTTTACAGCTTTAAAGAGTGGCCCGAGGTCGAAGTTGATCACATTGACGGTGACACCGGAAATAATCGCCTTGCAAATCTGAGGCTCGCTACGCGCCAGCAGAATCGCTGGAACTACCCGGCCAAAGCTCGCAAGGGCGGTATTCTTCGTAATATTCGCTTCAAGGACAATCGCCCCCACGTGATGTTCGCCAAGGGCAACCAGCGAATTTATCACAAGGCGTTCCCGACAATTTGCGCGGCTATCAAAGAACGAAACCGTATCGCCCAAGAGCTTTACGGCCAGTTCAACCGCGCCGCTTAACCAGGAGTTACGAACATTTCGAACGTTAACGCGCCTAACGGCTTTCAGTACTTCGGCCGCCTCGAAGGTGGCGCGCCCACTGCCGGCCTTACCCAGCGACTTATTTCTAGCGGTGATACCAACGCGGTCGGTTATGGCGACTGCGTCATTCCGCTTGCATCGGGCTACGTGCAGATTGCACCTAACGCCGGCACCACTCAAATCGCGGGTGTCTTCTATGGCTGCGAGTATCTTTCGACCGCTCTTGGCAAGGTTGTGTGGTCGAACTTCTATCCTGGCTCTGGAGCGGGAGCCGATGTCAAAGCCTACCTGTGCACCGATCCCGAGGCGACATTCATTGTTCAGTCGGACAACACCGCGATCGTGATGGGCAACATCGGAAACAACGTCAACATCGTTAGCGGCACGGTCAACACTGTGACCGGCATGTCCACGGCTGCGATCGGTCAGTCCACCATCTCGACCACGCCGACCACTCTGCCGTTCCGTATTGTCGGGTTGCTCTCGCAGTCGGCTGCGCCTGGCACGAATGGGACTGACAATGCGAATCCGTTCAATCGCATCATTGTTACGGCTAACAACTGGGATCGTAAGTCCCTTACCGGTATTTAAGGAAGGGATACGTCATGTATCTCTCCCCGTCATTTCCTAGCTTTGCGCTGCTTCGGCAGAGCAGCAAGGATTTCGGCTGGGCTTTTGCCGGACGCGCCAGCCGCAAGGATGGCTTCGATCGTGCTGGCGTTGACCACAAGTCGGCGTCGGTCGAACCAGTCTTGAACGTTGCCTTCATTCGTCGTCCATTCCAGGTTGTCAAATCTGGGGTTGGATTTGTCTTCATCTTTGTGATGGACAATGGGAAGTCCAAGTGGATTGGGAACAAACGCCTCAGCGACCAATCTGTGTATCAAAAAGGTCTTGGATTTACCGGTCTTAGCAAGTTCGGTCTTGGGATAGTCGTTAACAGATCCAAGCGCCATGATGCGGGGGCGGTTGTAGCGGCGCTTGACGCCGTTGACGTACCAACCAACGCTTTTGACGCGACCGAGATTGCTAATTTCGTAGAGCCCTTCGTAATTCTTGATCGGGAGCCACTCTTCTCCCGGCTGACTAAGGCCGTCTTCCAGCGGAGCAACGATCTCTGGGAAGATGTTCTCTGCCATGGCCTCAACGTAAAGTTTGCGTTGCCGACCTTCGATGAAAAGACCGGCGACGATGTATCCATTGTTTCGGGAAAGTTTCAGGACGCGCGTGCGAATGCTGCGAACGAACTTTCCAGTGTCTCGAAACTCTCGACCGATGCTTCTAACGCGGAGCTTGTTCGAGATTTCGTAGAGACCATTCGTCTCCGGAACTTCTTTCCAAATCTCGCCCGGCAAATTGAGTTCTTCTTGCTCAATTTCGGGGAAAAGGGATTTAGCAAGATGCGTCGCGCGCACACCAATTGGTGCTCCGCTTCCGGAAAACAGGCGGACCCTTCCGTTGTCATCGGCAAGAATTTTTCCATCCGCGATACGTCGCACTCGAAACAGATTGGAGACTTCGTACCGAGCTTCGTAACCGGGAACGGTAAGCCATTTCTCATCCATGCAAAAGCTCCTAGCTGCCTATTGCTTGCCATAAAGCAGTATCTGTCTAAGGCATTTGCTAATTTAAGTCAACTGGCGGTTATACCGAGCCAAAACATGGAGTTACGACGTTGCCAATCAGCTTAAGCGCTGCGAGAAATTTGCTCTTGCCTGGCCAGTGGGCCATCACCGGCATGTACGACCAGCTTCCGAACGTCCGGAAGCGCGTCTTCAAAGAGCGCAAGTCCAATATGGCGCTCGAGCAGTCGACCAGCATGCGTTATCTGGCGACCGCCTTCATCAAGCAGGAAGGCGCGCCGACCACTGCCGACAACGCTTCGGGTCAGCGCTATACCTACAACCAGACCCACAACGAGTTTGGTGTCATGTTCAGCATGACCCGCAAGTTGCTGGACGACAACCTCTACAAGGCCGAGTTTGGCCCGATGGTCATGGGCATGAGCAATGCCTTCAACCGCACCAACGAAGCCTTTGCGGCTGACGTTCTGAACAACGCGACCGTCTACAACAACGCGCTTGGTGGCGATGGTGTGGCTCTTGCCGCGACCAACCATCCGGTTGATGGTGGTACGTTCTCGAACCTGGCGGCGCCGGCTGCATCTCTGAACGAGACCTCGCTGCTCAATGCCCAGGTGGCGATCAACGCGAACTTCCGCGACAACGCCAACCAGCGTATGAACGCGAAGCCGCGGCAGTTGATCATCCCGCCGCAGCTCGAGCCCGTCGCCATCCGCTTGCTCAAGACCGAGCTTCGTCCGGGCACCGGCGACAACGACGTCAACGCGATCCTGTCGACCCAGGGCGGCATTCCGCAGGGCTACGTGGTCTGGAACTATCTGACCTCGGCATTCGCCTGGTTCCTGCAGACCGATCAGGACGGCTTGGTTTACATGAACCGCACGCCGTATGAAACCGACATGAGCGTGGATTTCAGTACCGATTCGCTCCTCGTCAAGGGTTACGAGCGGAACAGTTACAACTATAATGAGCCGCGCTGCATCTACGTCAGCAACCCGACCTCGTAAGGAGAAGGTGCATGACGACGATTGTCAGTCCCGCCTCGTCCCCCGTACCGGTCTATAACCGGTCGGGGACCACGATCGCGGGAGTTGCGGGCGGTGCGGTTTCTGGCGCATCTCCGGTTGGCAACGACGGGACTCCTATTCCTAGGGTCTCTGGAGAAACAATCGCCATCGTTGGCGCCCTTCCTACGGGATCCTCTGATGGAGTTGTAGTTCTTCCTGACGACGCTGAAGTTGGTGACAAGGTAGAAGTTTACAGTGCCGCGCTGGGAAGTGGGAAGGTGTTTGTTTTCCCGCCCGTTGGCGGCAGTATTGCAGCACTGCCTGCAAGCACCGGGACCGACAGCGCGTCTTACGTAGTAGTGAGCAGCCATCCTAATCAGAGTGGTGGTTCTGGCGCCATCTTTCGCCTGGTCTCTGCCACACAGTGGCAGGTGATCGTGGGCAGCTAAGGCAAAAAAAATGTACGGCTACACTGCAACCCATCATCCTCGTGGCATTGGCACTGCTGCCGTGGGTTCGGTTCTAGCGGGGTCGTTCCCCGCTCCGGACCCATTTATCATTCACCAGTACACGAATGATTTCGACACCTTCGATTCGGCCACTGGCGGCGACTGGACTGTTACCGGCACCGGCACGAACGCTCTGGTTGCCGGCGACGGCGGCTTGTTGGCTTCGGTCAACAGCGCCGCTCTGAACGATGTCACCTGTATTTCTCTGAAGGTCGCGACCTTTGCTCTGGTGGCCGGCAATGAAGCATGGATGAAAGTTCGGTTCAAGGTTTCGAGCGCAGCCAACACTGCGGCGATCATTGGCTTGACCAATCTGACCACCAATCCGTTCGGCACCGCGCCGACTGACGGTCTGTACTTCTCGACCGTGGCTAGCCAGCCTACCCTGACGCTGAAGTCGGCGAACACGTCTGTCACCACGACCGCAACTCCGGTTGCAACCCTGGCCGACAATACATTCTTGAACGTTGGCTTTCATTACGATGGCGTGTCGACGGTCGCGTATTATGTCAACAACAATCGAATTGGTTCGTTTGCCCCGAACCTGACGACCGCCAACCTGGCGCTGACTTTTGCGGAACAGAACGGCACGGCTGCCGCTGTCACGACCACGATCGATTATGTGACCGTGGCTACCCAACGCCCCTCAACCGCTCTCTAAGGACTTAAACAATGTCGAAGATTCGTCATAAGATGAAGAAGGCCGATGGCGGCGGTGTTTTCTATGCCGGCTCTGGCTCGAACGTTGCCAAGGAAGCCGAGAAGAAAAAGCACGGCGGTAAGGTTGTAGAAAAACCTGAAGGCGGCAAGCCCAAAGCGCGCATGGACAAGCGTCCGCGTCGCGCTGCCGGCGGCCGTGTCGGCTCGGACAAAAGCCCCTTTAGCTCGGCGGCCCGTCCGTCGATCACTGGCGAAGCTTCGAAGCCGTAATGGGCAGGCTAACCTCCAAGGAACGCAACGAGTTGCCCAAGGGCGATTTCGCTGGTCCTAAAGGTTCGTATCCCATCCCGGATAAGGGACACGCCCGCGCGGCGCTGTCTCGTGTTTCTGAATACGGCGACCCAGAATTGAAGGAGCGCGTCCGCCGAAAGGTGCGCGAGAAATTCCCCGATATCAAACTGAGCTAAACATTGGCCCCTCGAGGGGCCTTTTTCTTAGGGACATTAGATGCCGCTTTTCCAGACGCAGACTTATACGACGGCGGCGACTACGCCCTCCATTAATCTCGATCCGTCTATCGTTCCGTTTAATGCTGCAGTAATGTGTACGCTGACTGGCACCGCGAGCTATCGCATGCAGTACAGCCTGACGCCGTTCACTGTCGCAGACGCCTCGGCCAATTGGGTGGACAGCGGCGATATCCCAGCCGGAACTACGACGAGCGCGGTGAGCGGGTTCATTACGCCTGTGTCGCGCATCCGATTGGTGATTGCCTCAATCAGCGGGTCCATTGTTCTTGAAGTCACCCAGGGCTTCTCGACTAACTGATGGCGTCATCCAGCGGTACGTTTTCCTTCAACCTCTCGAACGCCAGCATCGCACAGCAGGCGTTCGCGCGCATTCAAGTCAGGCGCCCGCAGATCCTCGCGGAGCACATGGCGGACGCCTACGCTGAAACTAACCTTATGCTGCAGGGCCTTTCAAACCTGGCCCCTAACCTTTGGACTGTTGATCTGGTGTCAGTCCCGCTAGTTCAAGGCACGGCAACCTATAGCGTCGATCCGTCGATCATCATGATCCTGGATGCGTATATTTCGTTCGTTAATTCGCCTGCAAGCGATCGACTTATCTTCCCGATATCGCGTACCGAATATGCCTCCTACCCAAACAAGCAGGCTCAGGGCACGCCTTCGGTGTTCTGGCTTGATCGCTTGATTGATCCGTCAGTTACGCTCTGGTATGTGCCGGATCAATCCGGGACGTACACGCTAAATTACTATGCGTGCCGGCAAATTCAGGATGCAAACTTCCCGGCCGGCGAGGTGCCAAACGTGCCGTCGCGATGGCTGGATTACATGGTGGCTGGTTTGGCTCATCGTATGGCGCGGATCTATGCGCCGGCCGTTGAAGCGGCTCGCAAGGCAGACGCTGACGAGGCGTGGAAAATCGCCGCAACGGCTGATGTCGAGAATGTTGACTTAGTTCTGGCCCCTCAACTTGAAAATTATTATCGATAGATGAGAACGACGGACTATAATGCAAGTGATTTGCCGAGGGGTGATCGCATGCAAACGATAGTCTATATGGCAACAAACCGCGTCAATGGTAAGCGGTACGTTGGTTATACTTCAAAAACCCTCCTTAGACGCCGCCGTCAGCACGAATTTTCAGCGCTTTCTCTTCGTGGTGAGTGCCGTGCATTTCACGCAGCCATTAGAAAATATGGCGCCGAGGCTTTTGATTGGCACGTCCTGAGCGAGCATCTGTCTAGGGAAGACGGTATTCAGGCGGAGATATGTCAAATCGCTGAATTGCGGCCCGCATATAATATCTCCAAGGGAGGCCAAGGAACTAATGGAGTTCCGTGGACGGAAGAAAGAAGGATTCTGTTTTCCAGGCTAATGAAGGGCAGGGTAATGTCACCCGAGGCTCGGGTTAAATGGAAAAAGACTTATAACGAGAATGGATATATTAATCGTATTCTTTGCCTAGATGATGGTCGAGTATTTAAGAACGCTGTAGAGGCGGCAAAACATTACGGCTGCGATAGTGCTAGCATCAATCAATGTTGTGCTGGGAGAGCCATTTCGGCCGCCGGATATATGTTCGTAAAATATACAAACGATGTCGACCATGCCTCACGTATGGAAATGATCCAAAGCGCAAAAGAAGCATCTCGATTAAAACGAAGCCTATCCAAGATAGGACATCTTGTCAGCGAAGAGACCAGACGAAAGATCGGTGCGGCAAACGTTGGCAGTAAGCGCCGGGTAGGGAAATTCCACTCGCAAGAAACCAAAAACGGGCTTCGCGAGCACGGTCTCAAAAATGTAGACAGGTTTAAACAATTTTCACATCTAGGCCCCAAAGCGGTATCTCGGAAAGTAATTTGTGTTGATGACGGTTCGGTTCACGAAAGTGCATCAGCCGCCGCCCTTGCATATAAAGTGGCCAAAAGCGCTCTTATCGAATTGTGCTTGGGGCGTCGCGGTAGAAAAACAGTCGGCGGTCTGCGATTTAAATATGAGGAAGTGGCTTAATGAGTGGACCTTGGCATCCAACGGGTAGGGCCAAGGTAAGTGTAAGTAGTCCGACTGCTCATGCGATTTGTGATCGGTGCGGCTGTCGCGTTCAGCATTCAAGCCTGTCGTGGCAATTCCAGTGGAGTGGAACGAAGTTGCAGAATCTTCGGATTCTGGTTTGTCCCGAATGCCTCGACACCCCGCAGCCGGCACTTAAGACGATCATCATCCCGCCCGATCCGATTCCGATTTACAATCCTCGCCCTGAGCAATACGCGATTGTCGAGCCCTCCTTCATCGCGACTGAAACGCCGCCGTTCATGGGCTCGGATGTTACGACAGAGGCGGGCGATGATTTGATTTGGGAATCGGAGACGACGCCGCTGCCTGATCCGAACAATCCTGCACTGTACCCGCCGGACTAAATGTCAAACATTCCGATAAGCTCTCTCCCGATCGCGATATCGCTGACCGGCAGCGAACCTGTGCCCTTGGTGCAGGCCGGCACGACCAAGACAGCGACTGTTTCGCTCATCAACGCTTCGAATATTGCGAATATCCCTGCTGGTGGCCTAACCGGTCAGGGCCTCGTCAAGCAGTCGAACACGAACTACGATACGACTTGGAAAACCGTTCAAGGCTTCGGCACGGTTCAAGAAGTTGATACCGGCACTGGCCTGACCGGCGGTCCTGTCACGGTGACGGGCACGGTGTCGCTGGCTCCGATCGCCACGCATACCTTGTTGGCGAACGTCACGGCGGGCAGTGCGGCGCCGATCCCAAATACCCCGTCCGCAGTATTAGATACGATCGGCGCGGCTCAGGGCGATATTCTCTATCGCGACACGGCCGGCTGGCAGGTTCTCGCGCCAGGCACAACTGGACAGATCCTCAAGACGCAAGGGGCTGGCGCCAACCCGGTCTGGTCGGCTACGGGCGCGGGTTCGGTCACGTCGGTTGGCCTAGCGCTTCCGAGCATCTTCACGGTCTCTGGTAGCCCTGTAACAGTCACCGGAACGCTCACGGGAACTTTGGCTACTCAAACCGCCAATACCCACTTTGCCGGCCCTGCGACGGGTGCCGCTGCGGTTCCAACGTTCAGGGCGCTGGTTGGGGCGGATTTGCCCAACCCCTCGCCCAGCACCTTGGGCGGCGTTCAATCGGCCGTTGCGGTGAGCCACCAGTGGATCAATTCGATTTCCACTTCTGGCGTGCCGGCGCTATCGCAGCCAGCTTTCACGGACATCTCGGGGGTGGCGAGCGCAGCTCAGCTACCCACGCCGACAACGACGACATTAGGCGGCATCCAGGCGATCAATCCGGTTACGTCAAACTGGATCCGGTCGATTAGTACCTCGGGTGTCCCGCAGCTTTCGCAGCCAACGTTTACCGACATCTCGGGGAGTGCTGCGCTGTCTCAGTTGCCGTCACTGGGCAACAATGCGATTCTGTCCAATATCTCGGGCGGTTCTGCAACTCCGCTGGGCAACACCCTGTCTTCGATTCTTGACTCGTCGATTGCAGCGACCCAAGGCGAGATCATTTACCGAAATGCCACGACTTGGGTAGGTCTTAACCCGGGTGCATCTGGTCAGGTTCTGACAAGCGGTGGCACGTCAGCTAATCCGTCATGGGCGACGGTATCAGGCACCGGCACCGTCACTAATATTGCGACCAACAATGGCCTGACGGGCGGCCCGATTACAACTACTGGCACAATCGGGTTGGCTACGATTGCCACAGGCAATGTGCTGGCGAACACGACGGGCGCGACGGCTGTTCCTGCGGCAACGTCCCCAAGTGCCGTGCTGGACGTAATTGGAAACGTTCAGGGCGACATACTATATCGAAGCGCCTCCGTGTGGGCTGTATTGGCGCCGGGCACTGCGGGCCAACATTTGCAGACCGGCGGAGCAGGCTCAACGCCGAGCTGGGCGAACTCTGTCACGAGCGTCGCTACGGGATCGGGGCTTACGGGCGGTACGATCACCACGACTGGGACGATTGCCATCAATCCGGGGACAGTCCCCGGTATCACATCATCGGTCGCGGCAGCCGCGGCCGGCATCGTCGGTGAAGTTATTACGTCGTCGGCTACGACAACGGCCCTGACATCGGGAACAGGCGCAGCCATTACCAGTATCACTCTCACTGCAGGCGATTGGGATATTTCTTTCACTGCGAACGGAACGACCAGCAGTAGCACGTCCATTACAGATTGGTCCTTTGTTGTATCAACCACCTCGGCATCAACTACTCCTATAGCCAACTCGCTTCTTCTTCACGAGCGCGTGCCAGCTGAAGCCGACCATAGCGCGTCATTTGCTCACACCGCAATTCAGGTTTTGCTATCGGCTAGCACGACTTACTTTCTAAATGTTGTGTCGACGTTTACCGGAACGGCGCCGACCGCGACTGGTATTCTCCGAGCCAGGAGAATGCGGTGAATTACACCGATCTTGTCAATACGATTTCAAATCTGACAGTTATCCAGAGCACAGACCCGAACTTCACTCAGGTTTTCCCGCAGGCCATTACCTACGCCGAAGATCGATTGTATCGCGAGCTTGATCTTCTCTCGACGGTTACACGAGATAGCGCGCCGCTTACGGCGTCTAATAGAAACTTTACGTTGCCTTCGAACAACGGACGGTTTGTCGTTACGAACGGGTTTAATCTGATCACGCCCGCTGGCACGACAGTGCCGGACAGCGGCACGCGCATTCAGTTAATCCCGACCTCGCGAGATTATCTGGATAATGTTGGTGGCTCACCCTCCTACATAGGGCAGCCGACGAGCTTCGCGATGATCACGGACCAAACGATTATTGTCGGGCCCCAGTGGCCGGACGCTGCTTATACGCTTGAGGTTATAGGGGTCATTCAGCCTGCGCCGTTGAGTGTGACGAATCCGACTACCTTTCTTAGTTTGTATCTCCCCGATCTTTTGACCGCTGCTGTGATGGTATTCATGGCCGGCTATCAGCAGAACTTCGGATCGCAGGCCGACAACCCTGAGCAAGCGCAAAGCTGGCAAGGGCAGTATGACAAGCTGTTTGCCTCGGCTCAGACTGTCGAGCTTAGAAAGAAATACGAGTCCGGCGGTTGGTCCTCACTATCCGCTGCTCCGACCGCCGCACCCTCAAGATAATAGAGTAATCCTTTGGCTGATCCGAATACCGTCAACATTGCATTGGCTATCCCATCCCGTGGATCGGACGTTGGCACTTGGGACACGCCAGTCAATTCTGACTTCAACGCGATCGATGGTTATTTGGGAGGCGTCCAAACAATCTCGGTTTCGAATGCACCGGTTACGCTGACCGCGCCAACTGGGACGATCACGCCAAGCGCAGGTCCGACACAAGCGCAGAATGCTGTGTTGAGGGCAACAGGAACATTAACTGCAGACGTTCAGGTCACCCTTCCGCTGCCTGGCTACTACATCATCGAAAATCTGACGACTGGGAATTTCATACTCCAATTAAAGGGTGCCGCTGCGGGCGAGGTTATTGCGATCGACCAAGGTGAGTCATTGCACGCGTACAACGACGGCGCCAACGTGCGTTTCTGCAATTTCGGCCGCATTGGTCACACTGAGTTGTGGGGCGGCCTTACAGGAATGCCGCGGTGGGTTACCTCGTGCACCAAGCCTCCGTTTCTTCTCTGTGATGGCTCAATTTATAATTTCTCAACTTACCCATATCTTGGTGCCCGCCTTGGCGGGGCGTTCGGAGGCAATGGGATCACAACATTTGGCGTGCCGGATCTTAGCGGCCGTCTGGGCCTACCTTATGACAAGACCAATAGCCGTATCACAGTCGGTGGGTGCGGTATCAACGGTCAGTTGATCGGGGCGGCCGGCGGTTTGCAGAATGAAACCCTGCTAACGGCCAATCTTCCTCCGTATACGCCATCTGGCGCCGTAGCAACTACGCTTAATGCTGCAAACGGACAGGGCGTTATTCCGGCGGCTGGAGGACCAGTAAATATAGGCGGCTCTGGTAGTGGCGGCACCCTCAACCCTCTATCTGCGAATTCATCATTTACGGGAACGCCACAAGGCGGGAGTAGCGCGCCGGTTATCACCATGCCCCCGTCTCAGGTCGTTGGCATCGCCGTGATCCGCGCCGCCTAAATGTCGATTGTCCCGCTGAAGCTTATCCCGGGCGTCCGGGCAGACTTCACGCCTACTCTTAACCAAGCCGGCATTTCGTCGTGCAATCTAATTCGTTTTAAGGACCAGCTACCGCAGAAACTTGGAGGTTGGTCTAAATTCTACCCGTTTTCCTTGGCCGGAATCCCCCGGGATATGCACGGTTGGGCAGACCTGAATGCGACTAACCATTTGGCGGTCGGTACGACAACGCAATTGGTCATTATCACCAACGGGTCGCTACAGGACATCACTCCGCAGACGCTGCTGTCGAATTCAACGCCGAACTTCTCTACCGTCATCAACACACCAACAGTAACGATCGTCGACCCTGGTATCAACAACGTCACGACGTTCGACGCGGTTTTCTTCAATACTCCGGTTGCAGTAGGCGGCTTAGTTCTTCAGGGCCTGTTTCCGATTGTTCAGGTCACAGGCGCCACCAGCTACCAGATCACGGCTGCAGCCAACGCTACCTCGACCGTCAACAACGGCGGTTCGGTTCCAACGTTCACAACGAGCACGGGAAGCCCGACTGTTCTTGTTGGATTGACGAACCACGGGCAGTCAGTTGGGGATACTTTTGATTTCCCGATATCGACCACGATCGGCGGCATCACGATCAACGGCATCTATCCGATTAGCGCGGTCCCGGATGCGAACGATTTCGACGTAACAGGCAACGTCCAGGCCACGTCGTCGACCACGGTATCGATGAACGCTGGGAAGGCGCAACTTCTCTATTACATCTCTCTCGGTCCTACGGCGGTCGGTACGGGCTACGGCCTTGGGGGCTACGGCTTGGGAGGTTACGGGACTGGCGTTGTACCAAGTTCCCAGACCGGCACGCCGATTACGACTACGGACTGGACCTTGGATAACTGGGGCCAGGATCTTCTAGCCAACCCCAAGGGCGGCGGGATTTATTACTGGCAGCCGAATGCGGGCTTCCAGACCGGACAGCTTATTGCGACCGGGCCGGTGTTCAACAACGGCATCTTCGTTGCGATGCCGGAGCAGATTCTGGTTGCTTACGGTTCGACCTCGATCGGTCAGCAGCAGGATCCGTTGACGGTTCGCTGGTCGGACTCGCAAGATTTTACGCAGTGGGCGGTGACGGACCAGACCCAGGCGGGCTCGTTTCGCTTGCCCACGGGGTCATTGATTGTCGGCGGCCTTCAAGGGCCTCAACAGGCATTGCTTTGGACCGACATCGACGTTTACGCGATGCAGTACCTCGGCCCTCCCTTTGTGTTCGGATTCAATAAGCTGAGTTCAGGGTGCGGATTGATCGGGCCGCATGCGCGCGCTGAAATGCGCGGCAATGTGTACTGGATGTCGATGGGCAGTTTCTTTGTCCTATCGGGCAACGGCGTCCAGGAAATACCGTGCTCGGTGTGGGATGTGGTGTTTCAGAATTTGAACACTGCAAATCAGTTGAAGTGCGTTGCTGCGCCGAACAGCCAGTTTGACGAAATGTCGTTTTTCTATCCGTCTCTGGCAAGCACGGGTGAGTGTGATTCCTACGTCAAGATCAACGTGAATGACGGGTCATGGGATTACGGTACGCTGTCGCGGTGCGCCTGGATTGACCAGTCTGTTTTGGGCCAGCCGATCGGGGCGACGCCTTCGGGGATTATCTACCAGCACGAGACCTCGAACGACGCCGACGGGCAACCGCTGGTGTCGACATTTACGACGGGATATTTCGTTCTGACCGAAGGTCAGGACTTGATGTTCTGCGATTGGCTATTCCCCGACATGAAATGGGGTTTCTTCGATGGACCGCAAACAGCGTCGATCCAGATTACGATTAATGTCGTCGACTATCCGAACGATGCGCCTGTTGTATTCGGCCCATTCACGATGACGAATGCCATCGAGTACATCAACCTTCGGCTCCGCGGCAGGCAGATCAGCCTGACATTTACCAGTTCGGACCTGGGGTCGTTCTGGCGGTTGGGGCAAATCAGGATCCGGACAGCCAAGGCAGGTAGACGCTGATGGGCGAGGATTTTGTCAATTCGCTTGGCGGCGCTGCTCCAGGCGGCGGTCAGTCCGGCGGCGCGAATACCAACACGACCGCCGATCAGCTCCGCAATCAGGTTCTGTCACAGCTTACAACGACGCTTCAGGATGTAGTTGACGCGTTGCAAGCAGCATTCCCGCAGGCGGCGACCAATCTGGCCACGACTGCAACGGCCGGCACCCATGCGGTCCCGACTAATGCGGTGTTCTTTATGCCCGTTGTGATCAATGGGGTGACCTACAAGGTGGCTTTATATGGCCCGTGATAAAGTCAAGAAGGCCCTTCGCATCGTTCGCAAGGCCAACGGCGGCGGTGTGTTCTCGGGGTATATCCATGGGACAACGGGCGGCCGAACGGATAACAAGCCGATTGATGTCGGAAGCGGATCATACGTGATCCCAGCCGATATCCTGAGCGGATTGGGCGAAGGAAATTCGCACGCTGGCTGGGCTGCGTTGCAGTCACAGCTTGGCATTGGTGCGCCGATGAAAGCCGATGGTGGGTCAGTAGGAGACCCGACGCCAATTGTTGCTGCATCCGGCGAAGCGGTATTAGATCCCGCAACGGTTGCCAAGGTTGGGGGTGGGGATATCGACCGCGGCCATAAAGTGCTTGACGCTCTGGTGAAGCACGTCCGCTCAAAGACGATCAAGAAGTTGAAGTCGCTCCCGGCGCCCAAGAAAAACTAGGTATTTAGGGGGAAATCTGCTATAAAGACGAAGCCTGTCAGTGTCTCACCACTGACAAGCTTCTGGCCAAACGAACTGATTGGGAGTCCGAAATGGTTGACGAGGCATATAGCCCCGTTGTGATCTCGCGTAAAGACGCGATGGATCAAGGGTTAAAGCATTACTTTACTGGCGTGCCGTGCCGGAACGGTCATATTTCGAGAATATTGATCTCAAGGAATGGTTGCTGTGCTTGTCTTAGCCAACAACAAACAACGCGTCGCTTAAATAATATTGAGAAATATCTTGAACGAGAGCGTTCTTATGAAGCAAAGCATAAGGAAAAAAGATTAGCTAAGAATAGAAGATACCACAAAGAAAATAAAGAAAAACGCAATGCAGAGTCTCGACGTTGGTATCGAGAGAATACTGAAAAAGCTTTATCGGCTTCGGCTGAATATATGAAAATGTATCGTGCGCAGCCCAATTTTAAAGATGACAATCGAAGAAGATGTCTTGATTACAAGGCAAGAAATCCCGAAAAAATAAAAGAAATAACTCGGGATTGGAATAAGAATAACTCCGCTAAGAAAAAAGCCTATGACCGTGGAAGAGAGGCCCGCAAAAGAGGTAACGGCGGGACTCATACGGCCGAGGACATTCAAGACATCTTTAAGCAGCAGCGCGGGAAGTGCGCCATATGCGCGGTTTCGCTTAAGTCCATAAGCTGGCATGTAGACCACGTTATTCCGGTTGTTGCTGGGGGCAGCAATGATCGTAGAAATTTGCAGATATTGTGTGCGCCTTGCAATTTGGGCAAGGGCGGGAAAGACCCGATCGACGCCATGAGATCACTAGGTAGGCTTCTTTAGAAAAGATGACATCACCATCGCTGGTTAGATCAGCAAAGCCGTCAGACAAATCCGAGGTCTGGCGGCTTTTTCGTGCATGCTGGGCTGAAAACGGAATGCTGCCAATTTCTGAGCGAAAGGTCGACTACCACATTGATCGATTGCTCGACCCTTCAAACATAGCTTCTGACGACGCGGGGCCTCGTGGTCTCATTGGCGTGATAGGCGATCAAAAGTTGGAAGGCGCGATAATGTTGGGTTTTGGGTCGCCCTGGTATTCAGACGAAATAACGATGGACGAATATCTAAATTTCGTGGACCCGGATTATCGGGCGTCAGATCACGCGAAGACGTTGATTTCTTATGCCAAACACATGGTCGATCAAATTCGACTGACGCACTCCAATCTCAAACTAATAATTGGCGTTCTCTCGACGAAAAGAACGGCGGCGAAAGTGCGGCTTTACGAGCGCCAACTTACGCCTTGCGGGGTGTTTTTTACGCATCCCAAACCGGACAACATCGAGCCGCCGACCCACCTTTACAGGACTTCCCGATAAATGGGTTCTAAAACGACGCAGCAGACCAGCCAACAGACCTCCACTCCGGTCAACCAGGCTGCGCTGCAGAACATCTATGGCCAGGTTCAAAGCGCGGCTCAGACGCCCTATACGCCATATGGCGGCGAACTGACGGCCGGGATCAACGGCCAGCAGACTGCGGGGATTAATACCATAAACTCCGCAGCGAATGCGGCGCAGCCATACTATTCGCAGGCCGGGAGCCTGATCAACAGCGCCTCCAATCCGCTGACGGCTGCCCAGATTGCGCAGTACCAGAATCCCTACACCCAATCGGTCGTCAACGCGACGCAGGCGCAGTTCAACGATCAGAACGGCCAGCAGCAAAACTCACTCAAGGGCACGGCGGCGCAGCAGGGAGCCTTGGGCGGCGATCGACAGGCCGTCGCTCAGGCACAATTGGCCGGTCAACAGCAGCTTTCTCAGGCTCCCGTTATCGCTAATCTGTACGCAAATTCGTACAACAGCGGCCTCCAGACCGCGGCGCAGCAGTACCAGCAGAATCCCTTGGCTGCCGCGTCGGCCCTTAGTGGCCTCGGCACCAGCGCCGAAAACGCTGGCCTGGCAGGAGGCTCGGCTCAGCTCGCGGCCGGCACGCAACAACAGCAGACGCAGCAGGCCGCGGATACGGCCAATTATCAACAGTATCTCGCGCAACAGGCGAACCCCTACCAGAACGCGGCGTTCCTCGAGCAGTACGGTCTGCCGGCGGCCTTGGGACAGGGCTCGACCTCAAGCGGAACGCAAACCACGCAGGGACCGACCAATCTCGCCCAAATTGCCGGTCTGGGCATCGCGGGTGCTGGCCTGTTCCTGAAGGATGGCGGCCGCGTTGGCTATTACACTGGCGGCGCACCGGGGTATGTGAATTCGCAAGCGGGTTATGTCGACAGCGGCGCGGGCTACATCCCGACGGGGCAGGCTTCCCAAAATACCCTGCAAGCGCCGCAGCTTCAGTTTATGAAGCCGCAATCTCAATCTTCCACGCCGCTGACGGGCACTGGCAGCTTTTCCAGTCTCGGATCGTCGCTCAAAAACGACTTTGGCTCCGCTTCATATGGCGGCGGCAATATGTTTTCGGGCGATGAATGGGGTGGCGACAAGAGCAATCCCGCTCCTGGGCTGACTGCGGATGATTACGAATACAAGGTCGGCGGCTTGGTCAAGGCGATCCACGGCATTCACAAAGCCATTCGGCGGTCGCGCGGCGGCGCTGTCTCAACTCCGTTCCAGGCTTACGATGACGGCGGCGATGTATCTTTTGATGACCGCTTTGCTCCTGCGGTTGATAACCCATTTAGCGATATGTCACGCGGGCAAGCTATCCGGCATTTGGCGCTTCAAAACGACCCAGCCTTGCAAGACGCCGCACCAACTCTGCCCCCCACAAACCCGCCAGACGCCGTAATCAACCCGGACAATCCGTTCAGGATGCCTGATCAACCCTCGGTTCAGGCGTGGCGCGACGGCGTTGACCAGCCTAATCCGGCTATCGTGGCAGACTCGGGAATGCCGAATGCGCAGGGCACGGCACCCAACCCAATGGTGGCGCAATCGAGCCCGCAAGGTGGGTTGCCGCCCCAAATCACAAACCCTGATAGCGCAGACGAACAGCCGTCCTCGGCTCTTGGCTACGCATCTAACCCCATGACCGCCGGTCAGCCCGGCCCCATGGGGGCGAATGGTCTTCCGACTGTCGTTGCGCCCGTAGAGAAGCCCGAGGAACAGCATTTTGGTCACTCGCTGTTCGGGGCCAACATCTCCGATAAAACGCGCCAGGCGCTTGTTGCGGCCGGCCTGGGCATCATGGCAAGCCGTTCCCCATTTGCAGGCGTCGCTTTGGGCGAGGGCGGCTTGCAGGGCCTCAAAAGCTACGCCGAGTCGAATAAGGCAGAGCAGGAGGCTCAGGACAAGGCGATCTCGCAGGCGAACGAGCAAAAGCGAATTGATTTGCAGGCGAAGCAGATTGCTCAGAGCGCGGCTCAGTTTGCAAAGACGAATTCGCTCGCTGAACGACGGGAAAAGTTCGCTGAGGACAAAACCCCGGCTGGATACCGCCAGAAGGAAGATGGATCGTATGAAGCCATCCCGGGCGGTCCCGCAGACCCCGCTGTAATCAAGGCTGGTGCGGAGGCCAAGCGCACGGCCAACGCTGTTTTGGACGATGACACGATCCACGACATGGCCGACCAGTATCTGGCGGGCGACCGAACGGTTATGCAAAACCTGGGCCGTGGTGCTCAAGGGGCGGAAAATATCGTCAAGCTTCGGCAGGCGATCGCGCAGCATGCACGCGATCAAAACATCGACCCTAAAGGCATTGTCAACCAATTCAACGAGCAGGCTGGCGCTCTGGCTGGTCAGCGAACCGTTGGGGCGAGGGCTGCGAATATCAGCCTGGCAGCGAACGAAGCCAACAACATGATTCCGATCGCGCTCGAGGCGTCGGACAAGTTGCCGCGTTCGCAGTACATGCCCTGGAACCAGATGGTTCAGGCGGTTCAGAAGGGATCCAGCAGTCCCGAGTTGGCCAGCTTTGTGGCAGCGACCAATTCGCTCGTTAACTCCTATGTTCGCGCGGTGTCGCCTTCTGGCGTCCCGACCGACTCCATGCGCCAGCATGCCTATGACATGCTCAACGCAGCGCAGGGCCCGGACGCCTACAAGGCGGTTGTGGCAACGATGCAGAAGGAAATGCAGGCCGCTCTATCGGCGCCCGGTCAGGTCAAGGCTGAGCTTCGAAAGGGCAATGACGCGACCGCGGCGGGCGGTAGTGGTGCGCCCGCCGCACCGCCTCCTGTGGCCAACAAACCAGCCACGGTTATCCAGAATGGCCATACATACACACTCAACCCGACGACGGGTAAGTACGAATGAAGAAGTTGGCCAAGTCCCTTCTCGTTGCCAAGATCAAGGCCCGAGAGAAGGTAAAGCCGCATGTTTGGGGCGGAAAGGCAAAGGGCCTATGGGATCGCAAGAAAGCAGACGGCGGCGAGGTGGCAAAGCCGGCCTTCGATCCGTCACAGCCGTTTGAGGCCGCGCCAGACGCTAATGCTAAGCCCGCATTTGATCCTTCGCAGCCGTTTGAGGCGGCCGATACCCCAAGCATGCTTCAATCCGCTGTTCGCGGCGTCGGCAAGGGACTTTCGTTAGGTTTTTCTGATGAACTGAGAGCCATTGACGAGGTTGGAGGCGCCAAGCAGGGCGAGCCGGGGTCGCTAGTGAATACGGCGACTGGCCTCTACAAATATTGGAGCGGCGATAAGGACGCCGAAAAGACCTACGATGAAGCGGTCGCGCGAGAGCGGGCCAAAGATGAATCCTATCAGTCGGCCCATCCTTACGCCTCGATGGCAGGTGAGGCTGCGGGCTCCCTAGCGCTCCCAGTCGGGGCAGGCGCTACCGCCGCAACATTGCCCGCCAGAATGGCTAGGGGCGCTATTACTGGCGCTGGTGTAGGCGCGGCCTACGGTGCCGGAAATGGCGAAACGCCGATGGAGCGGGCTACTGGAGCGGCTACAGGGGCAGTCTTGGGTGGGGCGACGGGCGGCCTTGCACCTCCGCTGGTGGAGGGCGCTATTCAGGGTGTCAACGCAGCAGCGCGGCCGGTCATCAATTCGGCTCGAGGGGCCTTTAATCCTGAGGGCGAGGCCAGTCGGCGTGTGGTTACGGCCCTAAACCGGGATTTTCAGAACGAAGGCCCGCAATTTACGCCGGAAGAAACTGCGGTTGCGCGGGCTGCTAATAGCCCTACCGCCGTCATTGATGCCGGCGGAGAAACAACGCGGGCGCTTGCCCGTTCCGCTGCCAATACCTCGCCAGAAGCACGCGAGGAATTGGCAGGTTTGGTTCACGATCGTTTCGGGACACAGAACACCCGTACCGCTGATTTCGTTCAGCGGTTGACCGGAGCGACCGGCGATAATCCGTCCACGACCGAAGCGCTACAGGCTCAGGCACGACGAGCAAATCGTCCGGCTTACGAGAGGGCTTATCAAGACGGTCCGGTCGTCTGGAATCCAGATATTGAGCAGGTAACACAAGCTCCCGCCGTTCAGGACGCCATCCGGAAAGCAACCCGGAGCGGCGCCAACCGAGCCGCGGCCGATGGATTCCAACCTGTCAGAAATCCTTTTGAGTTCGACGATACCGGCCATATGTCGTTGCGGACCAACCCAGACGGTAGCCAGGCCATGCCGTCTCTACAGTTTTGGGATCACGTCAAGCGAAACCTTGATGACCAGGTGAATACCCTGCAGCGAAGCGGCGAGAACTCCGCGGCTCGAGACGTGAACGATCTGCGTCGGCAATTAGTCGGGCATCTGGATAATGAGGTGCCATCCTATCAGGCGGCTCGCGCCGGCGCCGCGCAGGCTTTTGGTGCACAGGACGCTCTGGAAGCGGGGTCGAATTTTGTCACATCAAAGATGGACAATGCGGAGGCTCGCCGCGCCGTTCAGCGCATGTCGCCGGCCGAGCGCCAGCTTTTCCAACAAGGCTACGCCTCAACCCTGATCAACAAAGTCAACGAGGTTGGCGACCGCCGAACAGTGCTGAATACGATTGCTCAGTCGCCGGCTGATCGGGAGCGACTGGAAATTGCTCTCGGTCCTCAACGAGCGCGCCAGCTAGAAGCATTCTTGCGAGTCGAAGGCATTATGGACCGCGCGAGAACGGCTATCACCGGCAACTCGACAACTGCGCGCCAATTAGCCGAGCTGGGATTGGCGGGTGGCGCTTACGGCATTGCCGGTCATGGCGACCTAACAGATCCGAGGGCGGTCGCGACCGGGGCTTTGGTGTGGGGGCTGACCCATGGGCACAATCGTATCAACGAGAATGTTGCTCGGCGCGTCGGTGAAATGCTGGCCAGTAACGACCCGAACGTGTTGCAGCGTGGCGTTCAGATCATCGCTCGGCACGGCAACCTGTTTAACAATCTTCGAGCGATGGACGGTATTGGCTCCAAATCGGGAGCCGGTGCTGCTTCTAAAGGCATTCAAACGCTGCAGGGACCAATACCCGCCCGCGCCGATGACAAAAAGAAAAAGCCCGCCGGGACTGGGAACTAGCAGCCAAACCCCGGCCAGATAAGCCGTCAAAATCAGTCGAAACATTCGCCGAATATACCAATTCCAGCCACCTCCGGGTGGCTTTTTTCATGGGGAATCATGGACCAAAACGCCTTCGAAACAGCCCTAAAACTGCTTTGGCCGCATGGGAATAGCCGCGTTTCCGGGCTGATCGAAGGAACGATAGCGGCTGCGCCGACCGTGTTCGCCAAATACGGGACGACATCGCCGCTCGTGATTTGCCACATGATGGCGCAGTTCTCGGAGGAAACGGGCGGCGGAACTGAGCTTGTCGAGAACATGGACTATTCGTCCGCTCGTCTGCTCCAGATTTTCCCGACCCACTTCACGCATGCCCAAGCACTGGCTCTACAGCACCAGCCCAGGCTGATCGCTGACCACGCCTATGGCGGCCGCATGGGCAACTCACCGTTGCCGTCTGATGATGGCTGGAGATTTCGGGGGCAGGGGTTCTCGCAACTCACCGGCAAAACGAACTATTCGACCCTGGCCAAAACAACCGGGTTGGATCTGATCAATCATCCCGAATTTCTGATTGATCCGGCTTACGCGCTCGAATGCGGCGTCGGTGATTTCATTCTGTGCGGATGTCTTCCCTACGCCGTCAAGGACAGCCTGCTCGGCGTGTCGTCGATGCTCAACGTCGGGCACTTTACGAGTGATACGAACAAGATCAACGGGTACTCGATGCGTAAAAACTGGCTTGCAATGTGGAAACATTCCATGGGGGTCAACTGATGATCGAACTTCTCAGGGCGATTAACGCTGCTGATGCCTGGATCGCTTGTGTAGCACTGGGCTGCGCAACCTTTCTCACTGTTTACTTCACTCACAAGGAAGACAAATGAACATCTCGACGGAAACGGTCGGGCGCCTGCTCGCGTCCGGTCGTGGCTACGCCCAGTACGCGGCTGGCGTTGCGACCACTCTTGGCCTTTTGAGCGCGGCCAACTCCAAGGCGATCACCGATTCTATCGGCGAGATCGTTACTGGACTTAACCAGGTCATGCACGGAGCCACCTCACTTTGGCAGGTGGGCGTGATCGTGTTCGGCCCGGCCGTCAGCATCGTCCTTGCTAAATGGTCCAGCAGCACCGCCAAGACCGAAAACCAGGCCATCGCAGTTCAGAAGGCAGTCGTTGACCCGAATACTCCGATCACTCCCGCGACCAAAGCCTCCATCGTCGTGGCGGCCAATGAGGTGTCCAAATGATCAACCCGACCGCCGCTCAGCTCAAGGCCGCGTGTACTGCGGCACGGCAAGCCATCCAAGACTACAGCTCATTCGACAGCGCCATGGTGCCGGATGACGCACTCGAAACCGTCGTCAGCAAGGCCCTTGCTGCCGCCCTCAACGTCCAACCCACGAAGGTGACTAAATGAAGAAGATTAGTGTAACTATTGCCGCAGGCGCGGTCGCGCTTGCTCTTGGCGGCTGCGCCGGCACCCTGCCGACCTTGAACATCGCCAACTCCGTGAATCTCAATACCATCGAGGGCGTTGTTTCCGGCTACGGCATTCTGGCCAACCAGGAAGTGCTGGTTATGGCTCAGCCGCTTTGCAAAACCGGCACGGCACCGAGCATCACCAACGTCTGCGTGAAGCGCTCGCAGAAGCTGGCCATCCAGAGCTTTGACGCCAAGGCCAATCTGGCGATCAACGCAGCGGTTGCCTTCGTCAAGGCCAATCCGACCGTCGATCCGACCCAGTACATCACCGCGGCGACCTCCGCGCTGTCGTCCCTGCAGACCGTTCTTAACGCCGCGAAAGGCAGCTAATCATGGATCCGACCACCATTGCCGGCGCGATTGCTCTGGCCCAGACCATCGTCAATGCTATCGTCGCGAATGCCCCGGCGATTATTGCGGACTTCAACGCTTCCAAGCCCTATGTCGAAGCGATTGCCGGTATGATCCAGGGCACGAACGCCACCCAGGACGAGATCGACGCTCTGTTGAACGCGGCCAATATCGCCAGCGCGACGGTTCAGCAGCCGCTGCCGATCGACACCGACGGTTCGACCGAAGGCTGATTTCACCCGTTAGTCTGGAGGCTAACTTACGTAAGACAGCCTCCGGGCAAATGGATTGGTGGAATGACGACGTATGAATGGACGATGGTATGCATTGCGTCGGGTGGGTTTACGATAACGGTCGGCGGTACATTAGCTGGCTGCGTGTGGGGCGTTGCTAAGATCAAGCAGTACACTGTTGAACAGATCGCGGCCGAACAGCTAATTCGCGCAAAAACTATAGCGGATGTCGCCAAGACCTTCGCTGAAGATCAAAAAACCCAAGATCACAATATGGGTGAGATGGGCAGCGCCTTGAGGCGTTTTATTGAAGCGGTTGAGAAGGAAATGCATCAGATCGAGATCTGGGGGCGCGATCATTATGCTCTCAAGAACGATGTCGAGAAATCGACCAATGCGTTGCTGATGTACGTCAAGGAAATGAGAACGGAAATAAAAGCCGACCTTCTTAACCTGGGCGTCAAACTGGATGCGAGGCATTGATGTTGAACAGCGTTTTGGCGTTTCTAATCGTCATCGCAATCCTGATGATTGGTGTAGCAGTTCAAGAGTTCATGGAATATCGGAATGATAGGAAGGACTAAAGGGTGTCGTTGCCACTTCCAGAAGAACTAATGCGGCAAGCCATTGATGCGGTGGCATCACATGGGACGGTACAAGCCGCCGCTATCGCTCTCGGACTACCACGACAGACATTGCAAAGCAGATTGAGGTCGGCATCATCGAGGGGATTTGTCCCCGAACAAGAAAGTGAAATTGAGTTCCCCGAACTGCCATCAAGCGAATTGCCGGCGGAAGATTTGATTGAGCAGGCTTGTAAGCGGTTCGACGGGCATC
>Ga0209620_1000005_pt1 | contig 21406 bp, 46 predicted proteins | sample TexAe_OM1H0_O1_FD_187934 | JGI IMG/M metagenome (GOLD analysis project Ga0209620, IMG submission 187934) | Forest soil microbial communities from Davy Crockett National Forest, Groveton, Texas, USA - Texas A ecozone_OM1H0_O1 (SPAdes) (version 2) | ecosystem: Environmental > Terrestrial > Soil >...
GAGCCGAACGAGGAGGTCGACATGTTTGCGGTCACGAGCGGTCATGGTCGGTCCTTTCAGTTGCATCCCGGCTGGTGCCGGTCGTACATGTGTCCGCCGACGCCGCAGTCGATCATCGGCCTACCCGGCGACGGATTCGGACAGGGACGCCACGCGCCGGACGGCAGGCGGACCGCGGCGTTCTCCGCGTCAGTGTCGAACGGGTCGCCGCAGTTGCGGCAGAAGCTGGGACCGTCCGCGGTGCGGGCGAGGGCCGCGAGAAGATCGGTGCCGGAGCGGATGATGCGTCGTCGGGGCGTGGGCTTACTCACCGCACACCGTCCTTCCCCGCCTCGCGTAGCGCCCTGCGCCGCTTCAGCGCCCGCAGATCGCGCCATGCCCACGGCCCGGTCGGGATGCCGACTGCGGCCCACGGCAGCATGGCGCAGATCACCGGCTGCACCCCGAGCAGTGCCAGCACGATCGCGACTGCGGTAGCGCCGTGCAACCAGACGTTTGACCATCGGATCCGGTCCTGGAGGTCGTGGGTGGTCAACTCGTGCGGCTCGGTGGCAGTGATGCTGACGGTGTTCTTGCTCATGCTGGTCCTTTGATCGGGGAGGGCGATCGGCGCGCCGCGCAGGACACTTCCAGGACACCGCTGGCCCATTCCTGCGTTTTCCTGTCGTTCCTGTACTTGCGTGATGTTCACTGGTTATCTAGCGTTGTTCAGTGCTTGTTCAGGCTGGTAACTGGTCTGCAAAACCACCATTCCCCAGTTCAAATCTGGGTGGCTCCTCCACTGAAATCATTTAAGAATCGTCGGATGAGTCGAAGGTGGTCTGGGACGTCGAGGACACTTCTGGGACACCTGCTGGGCGGGAGCGGACGGGATGGAGGTTCGACTTGGGCATCTCAGTTCACCTGCTCCTGCCCCTTCGGTCCCTTCGCCGCCCCGATCCTCTCCGCGACCGCCCTGCTCACCGCTGCCTTCTCCTCGGCCCCGACCAGCGAGTATTGCTGGGTCATCGCGTCCGTAGCGTGGCCCGTGAGCGCCTGGAGTACAACGAGAGACGTCACGCGCCGCCCCTCGTTGTTGAACGTCCTGCGCATCCCGTGCGCGGTCACGCGCAGCCCGCCCTTGCCGAACACCTCCGCGCACGCCTTGTCGAGCACCTTCTTGAGCGGAGAACCCTTGTGCAGCGCGCCCGTCCGAGACGGGAACACGAGCCCGCTCGCCCTGACGTCGAGCAGATCCATCACCACGGGCAGCATCGGCACGCGACGCAGGCTCTTGCGCGTCTTCACTGTCGTCAGCCGGCCGCGGTCGTTCGTGTACCGGATCGTCGCCTCTCCGCCCGAGACGTCCTCCCAGTGCAGCGCGCTCGCCTCACCGAACCGCAGGCCCGTGGTGACCAGGAACAGGACCAGCGCGCGCCACTGCTTGGGGATCGCGGCAAGGAGCCGGTCGCACTGCTCGCCGGTCAGCAGGTTCGGCCGCGTCTCGTCGTACTCGCGGACCTTGGGCGGGCGCACGCCGTCGGTCCAGACCCGGTCGCAGTACCCGTTGCGCTGCGCGTCGCGCGCGAGCGTGCGCAGGAGCCTAAGTTCGTTCAGCACCGTGTTTCCTCCCTTGATGCCGACCTGCCGCATCCTGAACGCGATGTAGCGCTCGATGTCAGCCGGCGCGATCGCGTCGAGGTACAGGTCGCCGATCACGGGCAGGATGTGCTGCAGCCCGTACCCGTACTTACGGACCGTGGTTGCCTTCGTGTCAGGGTCGTCGGCCCTGCGCGCGAGCCACGATGTCGCGTATGGTCTGAGCTGCGTCCGCGGCCGGGCTGCCTGCGTTGACGCGAGCTCGGCGCGGAGTTCGTCGCGCTTGTGCCGCGCGTCGGCCTTGCTGCCGGCCACCGTCGCCTTGCGGTTCACCGTCTTGCCCGTCGCCGCCGAGATCCTCTTGACGCGCACCGACCACAGGTTTTTGCCGATCGGCTTGATGCCCTCGTCGTCCATGCATCGACTCCATGCGTAATCGGGTCCACGCGTCAAGGGTCTCTGGAAGGAACACGTAGCCACCTCGGTAGCCGCGACCGTCAGGGACCAACTCACCCGAGTAGACCAGCGAGCGGATTCCGGCCCGGGTGCGAAACCCGAGGTAGGTAGCCGCGGCGGCGGTGTCCAGGAAGCGGGAAGCGCTCACGCCCGTCCTCCGCTGCTACCGCCCTCGGCCTTGATCATCCTGACCAGCCAGGCCAGCCGCTCCGTGGCGCTATAGGTGCGACCCGCTAGCTGGTACAGCGCGGCCATCAGCGCGTAGCTGCGCTCGGTCGCGGCGAGGGTGATCGGTGGAGGGGTCACGCTGGCCCACCCGGCGCCGGCGGGTTGCCGAGATCCGCCGTGATGTCACGAACCCAGCCCCACAGCATGGCGTGCTCTGTCAGCGAGGACGGCATGGCGCCGCGGGTCCGGCGGAGGCGTAGGCCGTGGTGAGCGGAGACCCAGAGGATGGTCAGCAGGTGGTTCACGCAACCCGCCATCTCGGCATCACCCGTTGTATGAATCTGTCGCTGCACCTCGGAGAGCAGGTGACCGAGGGCTGGCATCTGCCATCGGCAGTCGAATGCCAGGATGATGGGTCCCGTGGATCGGTCGCGCCGGACCTGCCGCAGTTTCGACAGCGGCGAAGCTCGCGGCGCAGGATGTCGCCCAGCGCCGTCACGCGATCCGCTCCCACTGCCAGCCCTTGCGCTCGCAGTACCGGACGATCTGGCCGTAGGTCCACAGGCGCATGAAGCTCAATATGGGAGCGGCGCGCTGGGCGTCGATGTCGACACCGGCGACGAAGGTAGGGGAGGTGATGCGGATCATGACGTGCCGTACTCCGCCGCGAGCAGCGCCAGTGTCCTACCGCGACAGCTGCGGCAGAGCGAGACGGCGGATCCTCCGCCGAGCTTTTGCCCATCGTACCAGTGGAACGACAGCGCACGCACCGTGCCGTCCTCGACTCCGCAGGTGTTGCAGACCATGCATCCGGTTCGGTCGACTAGAGCAATATCCGGTCGCAGTGGTGTTGGTTCGCGCGTGGCCATCGTCATCTCCTCGTCGCCAACGTAACCATTCCTCGTCGAGAAACCAGTGTCACGCCTCCGCTCCATTCCCCTCGCCACTGCACAGCTCCGCCGCCAGCGCGTCCACGTAGAGCCGCGAGCTGCGACCGGCCGCCACGGACAGTCCAGCCATGAACGCCAGGACAAGGTAGCGCGGGCGCTCGAATATGCGGGGCAGGTCGATGACGGTCATGGCCTGTGCTCCTCTCTCCATGTCGCCAGGAATAGCTCTCTGCACCGCCCGGCGTCGTCAGAGCACTGCCACTGCTGGCAGCCGGGATGCCACTCGATGTGCGGTCGTCCGCGGCGACGGCCGCACTCGGCGCATCGCTTGGTCTTTGTCTTGGGGCGCCTCACGGCCACGCTCCATGGTCCAGCAGCTGCCCGTCACGCCCGACGACGTACAGCGTCTGCAGCTGGTACGCCTTCAACGCGGCACGTGCCATGCGGATCGTGGCCCACGTCCCGCCGCGAAGTCGCGGTTGCGCTTCGAGCGGTGCCGCGATCATCGCCTGCGACGCGACGACGATCGCGGTGTTGCGGACCATGTACGGTTGCGGGTCCAGCGTCTCGTCGCAGACCACCCGCGCGCATAGCTCGCCGTCGGGCCAGCCGGGTCCGGGATGTCCGATGACGCGCAACCGGCGCTCGCGGCAGATCGCGTGGAAGTCCTCGTCAGCACCGACGCAGCAGCCGTGGTGAGCGATGACGTCGGCGCCGAGCGAGTCGACGAGGTCCGCGACCTTGCGGCCCTGGTGCTGGGAGAGTCCGTGGCGGGTGCCGGTGAAGCCGAGGTGGATCACGGGAGCACCACGCCCTTGTCGAGCACTGCCCGCAACTCCGCGAACGCTGCCTTCGCCGCGGAGTGTTCCTTGCCCGTCTCGACGGAGATCGCGTCAACGATGACGGCGCCTCGGTCGCAGGCCCGGCGCAGCGCCTCGCGAAGTTCGCGGATGTGGGAGATCAGGGCGACGGTCTCCTCGGGCGTCGCGCCTCTCTGGATTGGGTTCGTCCACGACGGTGTCTTCACCAACCGCTCCAACTCCTCGATGTCCACCTTCACCTCACACCTCCCTGCGCCTCGGCCGCCCGGCCAGCCCGCCCCGTCGCCACCCGGATCGCCTGCCCAGCCTCCGTCACCTGATGTCGCCGCTTCGGCATCGTCCGCCGCCTACCGTCCGGGCTCGGCGGCACCGGCGGATCCAGTGCCACGATCCAGCCGTTGCGCTTGAGTGCAGCTTCGACACCGCGGTGCATCGCCGTAGCGGGGTTCGCCTCGATGCGGTCCATGGCGTTGAGCTGCTCCTCGGTTACCTGCGGAACGACCCGGGCCGCGGCGACGCGCTCCGGGTGGCTGCGCTCGATCGGGTCGCCGGCCGCGTTGACGCAGAGCTGGAAGGACTTCGCACCGCAGGACGGGCAGGCAGAGCGGACGGACGTCTTGTGCAAATGTGCAACTCTCACTTGGTGCTCCTGGTGAGAACGTGTTCCTGCATCCGGCCGTGCAGGACCCGCTCGCAGCGCTTGCAGCTGCCGACGTGGGCGCGGAACGCGTCGGCCTCGGCGGGAGGGAGTTCGTTGTCGAAGAAGAGGTCGAGTAGCGAGCAGGGATGGGCAGTGGGCGTCTCGTCGCTCATGGCATGCCGCCTGACGGCGCTACGGGAAACGCAGCGTGTTGGACACCGTAGAGGTACGGCAGTTCGATCACGCCTCCTGCCTTGCGCTTGGAGCCTGGGCCGAACTGGATCGGGCAGAACTCATCGCACGGGTTGCACCCACAGCTAGCTTGCTTCAGGAAGAACGGCACGCTCGCCGCTGCGCACTGGTCACGGAGCGAGCGCAGCCAGGAGACCTCGCAGTGGCGCGCGCCTGGCCCAGACTCGCAACCCGATATGACCCAGTCGATGACGCGGTCACTCTGGCCAAACCGATCGTCATGCTGATGCTGCAGTGCACTAAACCTAAGCCCGCTCGTCGCATCCGGAATCTGGATGGCATGCAAGTCGACCTCGCCGATCAGCGGCTCGCAGCTCAGGAACCTCACCGCAGCCGGCGTTGCGAGTAGCTCTGGGATGCGCTCGTTTGCCGCTTCCTGGTTCTCCACCGAGACGCCGAGCCAGACGTTGAGTAGAGGCCACCGGATCTCGTGGACGCGATCGAGCATATCGGAGTTCCAAACCGACGATTCGATCGGCATGCCAGTGGCGCGGATCGCATAGCGCGCCAATTCCCAGCATGCGTGCGGCCTGGGCTCGTATCTCCGAGTTGGAGCCGGCATGTCTGCCGACCAGAGAAACCACTCGCGCATGCGCCGCGCGCGCTTCGTCAGTACCTGGAACGTGTGCTGTGGGCACGCCGCCATCACGCCGAACACCGCAGCGATCTGCTCGTTGGTCAGGTTCTCGTGAAAGATGTCGGTCATCGATGAGCAGAAGATGCGGCGACCCTTCTTCCACCGCAGCGGGATGGCCAGCTGGTCGGGCTGTAGCTCGACCTTGCGCGTCCAGCCGGCGCGACGTCCGCCGACCCGATCGAGCGAGTCGCGTGGCGCGGTGTGGCGCACCGCGAAGCCGTGAAACGGCTGGCCTGGGTCGCTGAATCGAGCGGCGATGCGCTCTGCGTAGCAGTTACGGCAGCCCTCGCTGATGCGTGAGCAGCCACGAGCCGGCGCCCACGTGGCGTCTGTCCACGATATACCAGTCTTGTCACCCACGGGCTGACCTCAGCGCTTCCAGTGCAACGTCGCGCACCTTCTCCCCGGCGCGCATCATCTCGGCCGTAGCCTCCGCGGGGTCGTCCGTGCGCGACAGTCCGACCCATGCCACTCCATCGCAGTGCTTGGCCAGCGCTTCGGCAACCGCCTGCGCTTGCGGCTCGTTCATCACCCTGGAGATGACCGGCAGGCGCCTGCCCGAGTCCACGTGCGTCATGCTCCAGCCGTGGCGACCATATGAACGGTGCGCGGCCCAGGCGCCGTAGACGTGGGCTTCGACATCGACATCACCGTGGACCGTCGTGATCCTGATCGTGGTCACTGGGCCATCTCCGCCATGATCCGCTCGACCTCCGGGCCGTCCTCGTCGCGACAGTCGGGCTCGGCACTGCGGGTGTGCTTGTACTCCATGGCGTCGAGGACGCGCACCGCTCGCTCTCGGAGCGCCGTGATGCCGCCAGCCGCATCTACGAGCTCGTCGACTCGACGCTCCTGCTCGGGCGTCGCCATCGTGCGCAGTTGCACCACGCACACCAGCGGGCCGTCATCCCAGGCCGCGGTCTGGCAGTCGTCATCATGCGACGCTGCGCAGGAGTACGTCTCCACCTCGAACTCCACGCCTCGCTCGGGCTCCTCGCCGACCAGCAGCTCGACGACACAGTGCTCGCCATCGTAGCGGTCATAGGCAGCCTGATCGGCGGCGTCCTCGCTGATTGCTGTCTCGTCCAGGCACTCCAGACAGTCGCCGTCGAGGTCAGTGGGTGTGCCGGGATGATCCGGGCAGTCGGCCGCGTATGCCCGCACCTCGGCATCGGTCAGCGCCGGTCCGCCGGCCTGGAGATCGGCGTCTTCCGCATCGAACGCATCGTTGATCGCGTCATACGCCGGGCCATTGGCGTCGATCTCGGCCTGGGTGTCCTTCCTGCCGCACTTGTTCGTGCACTGGCGCAGGATCTCGCACTCGCTGGATCCGTCAGGGCAGGACCACGGCTCGCCAGAGGCGTCCGGTCTTGCCCCGAGGTACGGCAGCTCTCCGCCAGCCTCGACGATTCCGTCGGCCAGTGCCGCGATCGACTTCGCGTGGCCGTGATCCACGGGGCAGGACTTCTCCTCGTACTGGCCGGCGAGCGGCCGTGTCGGGTCCCAGGGCCAGGCCTCGATGTCGCGGTGGTCGTGCTCGAAGTGGGTGTCGATTTCGCTGGATAGCCACCCCGCGGCGTGTTCGTCGGAAATGACCCCGTCGCACGGATGCTCCGCGTATCCGATAGCCTCAGCTTGGCTCATGGCATCGCCCTCGACCTGGGCTATCTCCGCCGCCCGCATCTCCACCTGCACCGCCGGCGAGTCGTCGTTCGACGGCCCGAGCGGCAGCCGCACGCCGCAGACATGGCACACCAGTCCCATCGTGCCAGGTGGCATCCAGCCACCGCGCACCGCGAGGATCGCCGGCCTGCCGATGCGCTGACATCGGACCGCCGAGTGCTGGCAGGCGGCGGGCTTCTTCGCCCGAGTCGTCGCCTTCTTCGCCCTCGCCTTACCCACAGGTCACCTCCTGCGGGTCCGCCTCAACCACGCCGGACCGGACATCAGCCTCCGCCCGCTCCAGCGTCGCCCGCAGCGCGGCGCTCTGCTCCAGCGTCAGGTCGACCGCGCTCAGCATGTCGAGCCGGATCGGACGCGTCAGGTCGTCGCCGTCGATCTTCGCGGCGACGTAGAGGTCGGCCTTGCCGAGGTCAGGCAGGGAGACGTCGGCGAGCGGTTCGTAGAGGCGCCAGGAGTCGGGGCGAGTCACTGGCCAACTCCATTCAGCACGCCAGCCACGTCCGGCGGCTCGTACCCGGGGCCTTTGAGGATCTTCCCGTCTTCCCGCTTTCCGCCGCCCTCCTTGGTCATGTTGCTGCGGTGCACCTCGGAGAACACGGCTTCGAGCGGGATACCCCACTGTCGACCCGCGCCGATCGTGACGTAGAGAAGATCCGCGAGCCCATCGGCGACTCCGACGACATCGTTAGCGGCGAGCGCCTCGCGCAGTTCGAGAAGCTCTTCATCGATCAACTTCAGGCGCAGTTCGCGGTGCTGGCTGATGTCCGGCACCGCGGAGTCCTGCACGCCGAACTTGGCGTGGAACTCGCGGACCATCTCGAACGGGGTCGGCTTGTCTGTGGCGCTCATCTCGTGCTCCTCGTGTTTCTTCTTCAGTGCCGCCCGCTGGGAACGATCCAGACCTACCGACGGCGTCCCGTCGGTGCTCACCTTGAGCTTCGGGCGGCGGTGCCGGCAGTGGTGGTCAGAACGGAGACGTGACCTCGGGTAGTTGTGGGGCGGGCTCGTCGGGTGCGACCAGCCGGAGTTCCGGCACGAACTCGCCGATCTCCGTGGTCTCCTTGCGCTGCATCTTCCCGCGCTTCTCGACCTCGCCGAACACCGCCCGCTTGGTAGCCGCCAGCTTCCCGCGCGGCACGAGCGGTTTAACGACGCGCTCGAACTGCGCCTGCGAGGCGACCATCTCCACGACCTTGTCCGCGACGTCGCGCCCCAGGACCTCAGCCGCCACGGCGTGCACGGTCGGCCCGTCGTACTCGCGATCGCCCAGCTTCGTGTGCGCGCCGAACATTTTGCCGTTGCGCAGCGGGATGGGCCGCTCGGCGGCACGGGCGTACAACGCGGCTCGCATCCGCTGGGCGACCAGCTTCACCCGCTCGTACAGCTCGTACGCCTCCGCTGCATCCTCGTCGTTCTGCAGCGGAATCATTGCCTCGACCCGAACCGCCAACGCGCCGCCGCCCGCCTCGGCCGCGAATTGCTTCTGGACGTCGCAGGACAGGAACGCGTGGCAGTACTTGCACCACGGGCCAGCGTGCAGCGAGCGGTCCGAGCTGGTCATCATCTCCCGCAGCCGTGCCGCGTGCATGTCGAGGTCGAACACGCAGAGTGTGGCGACGTCTGCCGGCTTCCACGACGCGCCGAGGTAGACGATGGCAACCATGATCTCGTCGCGACCCGAGGCACGGGCAATGGCGAGAGCTCCGGTGGCCAGCTGCGGGTTTGTCGCGGCTGGGGTGACCTCCTCGAAGCCCTTGTAGTCGATGACCAGAATCCGACGCTCACCATAGACGATCAGATCGATTGTCCCGGGGACCTCGAACGGCCGGAGGTGCTTCTCGTAGTCGCGCCAGGCGATGTGGCCGAGCGCGCGTGCCGTGTCGTCGCTGACGTCGTAAGCCAGCGCGCACTCGGCTGACAGGACGTCGCCCGGCTCGAGTAGCTTCTGCACCTGCCAGGGCAGGTCTTCGTGTGCGCCGAGCACCGCCGCTGCCTCCGCATCCCCGTGCCGGTCGTCGCCGGCGTCCGCGTACGCGGTGTGGTAGTCGTGCTGCGGCAGATGCGCCGAGCCGGGGCAGGCCATGACGCGTTCAACCGAGGATGCGGAGGGGCGGATCATGGCCTACTGCGCCTCACCAGCCGTGCTTGCGTCGGACTGCGGCGCGGGGCCATCGCCGGTTGACGTGGTCGGCGATGACGGTGAACCACCGCCTGATGTAGGGCGCTTTTTGATCTCCGCCACCTGCGCCTTGTACTTCGCCATCATCACCTCATATGCGGGGTGGCCCGGCCTGAGACTGCGCTTCGCGAACACTGCGGCGATCTCCTTGCAGCGCTCGATCGTGGTGGCCGCTTCGAGATCGGCGATCTCTGGGTAGTCGGCCGGGCTGAACGGCGGCGGGGTGGGTGAATCGGTGAACTCGGCGTCGATGGCGTCGACATGCGCGGATGACGGTCCGTGGTCACGCTCGCCGACCTCGTCAGCGGTGAACACCCCAGCAAGGACGTCAGGGTAGACGTCTCGCGCCAGCTCCGACTTCGACCGACCAGCCAGCATGGCGCGCTTGAAAAGACGCCAGTTATCCTTCTGGTGCAGTGCAGCCGACTTGGCCATCTCCATGGTCCACGTGCACTTGCGCTCCGGTTCTCCCTTGCGCTTCGTCGCGTACGTGACTCGGTCGTCGCTCTCTTCGACGCGTCGGAAGTACTCACATTTGCCGCTCGCCAGGACGACTGCGACCATCGCGTCGGCGCTCATCACCGGCTTGCCGCTGATGATGTGGAAGCTGCGCAGCGAGGCCATCGGTGCGAGCCCGAGCTCGCTGCCGGCCATGATCTGCATCATGACCTCGGGAACCTTGCCGCGAAGCGCCTCGGGCAGTAGCGACGACTTGGCAAGCGTCTCGGAAAGCTTCACCACCTCGTCGAGGGTGCGGGGGACGATCACCGAAGACGGCTGGCGTACCAATGCTGTTTCTTCGTTGCTCATGGTGTTCTCCGATCAGAACGGGATCGAGTCCTCGTCACCCGGCGGTGGAATGTCGTCGGTCGGTGGCGCGTCATCGTGTCCACCGTTGCCGTTGTTCCTGTTGGAGTCCTCGGCCAGCGCCGCGCGCATCGCAGCGTCGGCGTCGTACAGGTTCTCCTGCGTCGACTCCTTGAGCGGCTTTGGACCGCGGCCGATGCTGTTCGGCTTCGCCCAGACTGACCCGGCGCGCTTTCCCGTCGTCACCTTGACGTGCCGGATCTCGAGCGTCGACTCGCCGCCGGTTGCCTTGACCCATTCGGCCACGTCAGCCTTGAGCGTGGACAACGACTGGCACTTCCAACCGACCGCCTTGCATGTCCTGGCGATGTACGGCGCTTGCTTGTTGTTGACGACCTCCTCGTAGGTCTGTCGCGTGCCGGCGTGCGGTCCATCGACCAACTCGACGTTGATGCGGACCACCGGGAGATTCTTGTCGTTGTCTCCATAGAAACCGTCGAGAACTTTGCAGGGCCAGAACCCTGCCGCGATATCTGCCATTTTCTCTTGTCCTTGTGTTGGGTTGTTACGTTGCGTGGGCCGATGACGAGTCGAACGTCGGTTCCCGGTGCGGCCCTGTGGGCTAGATCGATTTCTCCCGCCTCCGCTGAAGCTCAGCCACGAGCAACCGCAGATCCTGCGTGTTGACGGTGACCGACAGCTCGATCAGTTGCGCGGCCCGCTCGGCACTGCGGGCGATCTCGGCGAGGCGGCGGTTGGTGACGTAGCCAACGGGTGCGGTCGAGGACGTAGACGGGTGACTGCCCATCGCTTCGATCGCCTCAGCCACCCGCTTGGCAAGCAGACGGCAGTTGTCACGGTTCTCGGTCAGCGTCCACTTCGGACAGCGTTCCGCCATGAAGTCGATGGCGATGTCGTAGATCAGGTCGTGCAGTCCAAGCGCGGGCTGCGGTGCGGGTTGACTGTTCCCATCGCGAGCATTCCATGCCGCAGCGAGCAGCTCAGCCGCATTCCGCTCGTCCGCATCGGTCGGCTCGTGGCCCTTCGAGAACACGCCGCCGGCGCCGGTCCCACAAACCACGACGGCCGCGCGAACAACACCGGCGTCTGTTGACGTCCGGTACAGGTCCCAGATCTGGCCCATGGTGATCGTGGATGCGGTGACCTTCACGGCTGCACCGCCGCGAAGTCCGCAAAGTCCATAACCGGCTCCAGCCACCAGCCGTCCTCAAACGGCGGACCGCCGTCATCTCCCCACGCTGTGGCCTGCTGCACCGAGATGTCATCCGGTCGCTCGCTGTGGTCGTGACCACACTCGACGCACTCGCAGTCGTCAGCCGCAACGTGCTCACCGCAGACGTAGCAGCCGAAGCACAGCGGCATGCCCATGAGCGAGAACTCGGGGTCCTCGCAGATGTAGCAGCCGCGCTTGTAGACCGTAGGCTTGGAGCGCTTAGACGGATCGGCGAGACCTTCTTCGAGGAGGAAGTAGGCCGGATCGGAGGGGCGCATGGGGACGTTCATGGCCTACTCCGCGTCCTTGACGTGCTTGCCCGTTGCCGACTCGCGGCACTTGCCGCCAGCTAGGCACTTATCGCAGAGATCCTTCGAGCAGGCAGCGCAGTAGTCGTGCATGTGCGACTGCCCTTTCCATGGCCCCTCGGTGATAGTTGGCGGTTTGGCGCCGCAGCCTTCGCACGGGCGGCTCATTGCTTCCACTCACAATCCATGTCATGGCCTCCTGCGTCACCGCCAGCGCACGAGCAGTCCTGCTTGGCAGGCTTCGGCCTGCCGGTGATCGCCTCGTAGATCTGCGCTCCGGTCAGCCGCGACGCGACGCCCCAGAACCGGCAGTCGCCAGTGCGCGTCGCCTCGCCGCATCGGCACACCGCCGAACCAGAGACCCAGGAATGTGCCATCGGCGTGCACGGGCCGGGCTCGGGGACGCGCTGCGATGGCGGGATCCATCCAGGCTCGGCGGTCTGCGTGGCCTCAGGCGGAGCCCCGCACCACGCGCTTGGCGGCTCGCGGTCGTCGACCAGTCGGTCATGGAGTTCGAGGGCCGACTGCACGTCCATCGACGTCGGCACTCCGCCATCGCGATCGGCGCGAACCGCTGCTAGCACCGCACGCGCCGCGTCGAGCTCGGCCATGATTGCGACGATGGCGTCGTTGTGCCCGTCGCTACCAGGACAGAGCGAATCGCCGCCGCGGTAGACCGCCAGCCACGTTGCCCGTGGTACGAGGTGGACAAACTCGTACTTTCCGTTGGCGACCTTGACGATGCGCTTGGAGACGCTCACGACGCCGTGCCTCGCCGGTAGAACGCCAGCAGCTTCTGCAGTCCGGACACCTCGATCCACCGGCCCTGCATCTTCGCATCGTTGATCGCCTGCTGCGCCATCGTTAGCTCGTCATCGGTCAGCGCAAACCGCACCGCACGCTCCTGCATGCCGTGCTCGCTCTGGTGCCATCCCTTGCCGTCGATGTAGTCGAGCTTGGTCGTGTAGACCTCCTGCTGCTTGTCGTAGCCGACGCGCTCGCCGGGACAGTCCGTGGTCAGCGAACCTTCGTAGGCGCCGCAGACCGAGCACACGGCGAGCGTGCAGTGGTTGCAGCTGCAGTAGCGGCTGACCTTGCCGCCCTTGAGACAGTTCGTCACTTCCTTGTGCATCGGCATCTCATTCCCCCGGTCTCTCATTCATAATCACGACTGACGATCGCCACAACAAGAATCACCACCACCGGCGCATCAGCGATCGACGCAGTTCGAGCCGCTGCCTGGCCAGACGACGCGCCACGGATCGCCACTGCATCCAGCGCCGCAGCGCGCGGCCAGCTGAGACGACCGCAAGAGCCGCAGCGACGACGCCGATCACGCCGGCGGCGATCACCAGCGCGATCATGGGTCCCTCGGATCGGCATCGAGCGTGTCGCGCTCGTCCTGCTCGCGGTGGTGCTCCGGGCAGACCGCGCCGATGAGGCGGTCGAGCAACGCGATGGCATCCCGCCGCGGATCGCATGTCGAGCACGGACCGTCGCAGACCGGCGTGTGGGCATCGCCGCGGAGGAGGCGCAGGCCGGCGAAGTCTTCGGTGGAGAGAGTCGGCGTCAGCTGCGAAGCGACTCGGTTCGCGATGGCGTCGGCGACCATAGACCTGATACCGGCATCCACGAAGTCGAGTGAGCACATCTCATGGCCAGCGGCCTCGCGAACCACCTCGCGCACGCGGTCAGCGCCGGCCGCCTCTGCGGCCCTACGCCTACGCAGCTCAGCGACCGCCCTGCGGACCAGCAACGCCCCAACGGCACGATGGCGCTCCGCAAGCGTGACGTCTCGGTCCCACATCTCCATGCCGTCGAGCTGCTCTGGCGTCAGATCGCAATTTCCGAGCGCCTCGTACTTGATATCACTCACCTTGTCCTCCTTGCACGCGGTCCTGCTGTGCCGCGACCCGCATCTCGTCCAGCACGTGCCAGATCCGCCCCGGCGGGTACCTCTTGGTCGGCTTGGTCAACAACAGCGTATCGACGCTGATCACGGCTGGTCCGTCGCTGGTCGGGATGATGATCGTGGTCATGGTTCCTTGGGTGCGCCCGACGACGGTCAAGACGGCGGGCGCTGGTGCTACTTCAGTCCGGTCGGTTGCAGGTGCTCTTGACCTTGGTGCAGCCGAAGTCGGGGTCGGTGTCCGCCCCGCCGATCACCGCTTCCAGGTTGAGGTGCGACAGGGTGCGCACCGACTCGCCACGCAGTGGTAGCTTCTTGCTCGTCTTCTTGATCATGACGTTGTCTCCTCTACTGGGCATCTGCCCATGGTGCGCCGGTCAGCTTTCAGACCGGCCGGCGCTGTACTGCTAGTTCGCTGCGGGCGCGACAGGCTGCTCACCTGCAGGGTGCGCCGCGCGAGAACACGCAGAACCCGTACTGCTGCCCGTTGTCGAACGTACCGTGGTACTCGCAGTAGCTCGCAGACGCTCCACCGCACGCCCCGACGCAGGCCAGATCGGCGCCGATCTGGCCGTAGTTGCAGAGCTGAGTCAGGCAGGTCGGAGGAATGGTGACGGGGCCGCATCCGTCGGTCCCACTGCCTGAGCTGCCACCGCCGCCCGTCGGATCGCCGCCACCTCCCCCACCTCCTCCACCCCCACCGCCGCCGCCCGTGTCGTCGTGGCAATCAGGGTCCTCGATCGGGTCGCACGTGGTCTGGAAGTTGCCGTCGGCGGTTCCAGGGGAGACGCGCTGAGTCTCGACGATGGCCGTTGGATTCGGCACCTGCGAGCACGTGAAGTTGGCGTAGTTCGCCAACGGAGCCGAGTTCACGCTGACTCGCAGCGTCCCGGACATCTGCCCATTCGGCGGGAATGAGGTGGTGAAGTCCTCGTTCCAGTAGATCGGGTTACCGAACCGCAAAGGCTTCACCCACGCGCCGTCCAGGTGACCGCCGATGCCGCCGACGAACCCGGCCGCGCCGACGAATGCACCGTCGCTCGACTGACGCCCATATGTGGCGTTCAGAGTGCCTGCCACGGTCGGCGGGACCAGCGTCCAGCCGTCGCTGAAGCTGAAGCTGTCCGCCTCCGACCACCCGGTATGGATGTGGGTGTCGTCGGCAAACAGCCAGCTCCAGGTGGCTGTAGTCGTATGGGCGGTGGACCCCGGGAATCCGGGGACAGCGAGGTACTGGACGACGCACTGCCAGCTGCCCTCCAGCCACCGGGCTATTCCGTTCGGATCGTCGACCGCCGACGTGGCGGACTCGGTTGGCTCGTTCGCGGCGCACGCCGGCATCGCCAGTGCCAAAATCAAAAACAAAGTCTTCATGTTACTCTCCATGGTTCTACTGGGCATGGCGCCCATGGTGCGCTCGTCGACTGTTCAGGCCGACGAGCGCGGTACTACGCGGTCAGATCACGTCGCAGACTCAGCGAGGCAGAGCTGCGGTGCACGAGATCGACGCGATGTGGAACGAACCGTCCGCGTTCTCGAACCCCATGACTGTGCACCATCCTCCGAAGAAGTTACCCAGGATCGAGAACGTCACCTGGCACGTGTACTCGTCGCCGGAGTGAGAGCAGGAGATCCGCTCGGAGCCGGCGTCCGCCTGCGAGGCATAGAATCCACGCGAGGCGTTCGCCGCGGTTTCCGCCGGGCTGGGGTTCGTCCCGGGTGCTCCGCATCCAGGGTCGTCTGCGGTGCAGAGTTCGCCAGTCGTAGAGCCCTCGCGTGGTGCATCGGTTGCGCACGCACCGATTGCCAGAGCCATGATCAGAATCATCTTCTTCATATCCCTATCTCCCTTGGGCCTGTTGTTCGTCGGCCCCGTCACCGCGCTCCCTCACAGCGCCGCCACGGGGACGGCGAGTTACCGATGCTGGGTGCAGATCGCGAGCTGAGTCTCCGCGTCGATCGCCCTGAGCCAGAGCGTGCCGGAGATGATCGTCATGAACAGGCACAGGCCGATCGCGGCCAGTGAGACCGGAGACAGCCACCACGGCTTGGCGGATGGCGGCGGTTCCGTCGGGGTCGCCGCGGCGTTGACGGTCTCCGGTGCGACGGCCAGCCGGATCTGGCACAGTACGACCTGGGCGAGCCGATCATCGCCGGCGTCGAGGGCTGATAGGTGGTCGCGGTTCAGGTCGGCGAGGGCGAGCAGGGTGGACTTGCGGCCGGGAAGGTCGCGGACCCAGAGGCGGCGGCGCTGGACCTCGACGTGGATGTCGGCGGGGTTCACGGCTGCTCCTTGGAGCTGCTGGAGCTTAGGATGCGACGGACCTGCTCGACGAACGTTTGGGCGATCTCGTTGGCATCCTCTGATTTCCCCCATTGCATCGTCGTGCATCGCAAGTGCATCCCCGATCTCCTGGAGAGGCGTCTTTGTACGTCGAGCGTTGATGGTGGCAACCCCGGCTGGCGAGGTGTCTAGATCGCGGTCCGGGTGCTCGTCCCATCGGACGCTGCAACCGCAGTTCGCGCAGCCGTTGTAGGCGTGCCGCTCGACAGGATGTGGGCAGCAGTTGCCTTTGCGGCCCACTGACGTCACCTGCTCGCTCACCGCCCACCTCCCACGTCCACGACCACGGTGTCAGCGTCCATGTCGTCCTCGACCGCCATCTGTACCGACACCGGAGTCGTCCCGTTGACCTGGTGCCGCAGGTGGATGTTCTCGAACCGGACCTGACCGAGCTGCTTGCCGACAGTCGCCAACTCGTTGCTGAGCCCAGCGTTCAAGCCGGCCAGCCGATTGCGCTCCGACCGCTCCGCGCACAGTTCCCGGTCGATCAGCGCCGCCTTGCGCTCGGCGAGCTCGGCCCGGATCTGCATCTTCAGCAGCGCCTCAGCTCTCGTAGCCTCGCCCTGAACGAAATCCATGTAGCGCTGGCACAGCGCCGCGAGCAGGTCTGGGTGCAGGTCGCGGCCCTGGGCGCCGACGTGGGCGGCGTCGAGCAGCTGCTCGTCATCCCAGGTCCGGTCGGCGGTCGGTGAGGTCGCGGGCCTGGCGTGGCGGTGACCGAACTCGGCACCGTCGGAGAAGTAGATCCGGGTCACCTCCTGCGGGGCGCCGGGGACGTCGGGTTGGAGAACCTGGATGCTCACAGTCCCACCTCTGTGCACTGCGCGTCGATCACCCGAGTCTTCGCCGTGTGCCGATCCATGACGAACGGCCGGCGCCGCACCCCCTCCTCGTGAAACCCGCCAGTCGTCGGCCGGTCCAGTCCAAGGTCGACCTCCACGGCGTCGAACACCATGATCCCGATGCGGTCGGCCAGCTTGTCCCGGGCGCGCAGCGTGGCCAGTTCGGCCTGGAGTGCGGCGGTCCGAGCCTGCTCCTCCAGAACGGCGCGCTGCATCAGGTTGGCGGCGATGTGCTCGCCGGACGCGGCGTGACGCGCGATGCGCAGGTTGCGCTCGGCATCGTCGAGCTTTGCGAGTGCATCGAGCAGCGCCGCGCAGATCAGCTTGACGCTTGACTCGCCGAGCAGATCGCCGTCTTGGGTCCCGGCGGCGGCGAGCCGGATCAGCTGGTCGCGAGTCGGCCCTGCCGGCGGGCGCGTCGGCGCCTGGCCGTGAAGCGTGGTAGTGCGTGGAATCATGGTCCTCTCCTGTCCCTCGATGGTTGTCTGAGCGAGCTGTTCCGCGGCACGCGGCGTGGCGGCAGGCTCAGCGCTACAACCTGATCTTGCGGTAGTTGATCCAGCCGCCCTGGATTCCGTTGAGCGAGTGACGCGCATCGGCGACAGCCCGCCGTTCCTGCTCGGTAAATGAGTTGCCGGGCATCGTGCACGAACGCCACAGCGCATCGACGACTGCGCATACGTTGGCCACCTGCTTGGACTTCAGTTCCGACTTGCGCTTGGCCTCTGCCTGACGACTCGCGAATGACGTGTTCTTCATGTGATCCCCTGGATACGTTGGTGGTCCGATCGGTCTCGGCAGAGCGCACTCGTCGTGCGCGCCAGCGGCACCGCTCAGCGCAGATACACGTCGATCGATCGGCCGCCCGGCGTCCCCGGCACGACCAGAGCCACGGTCAGCGCACCGTTCGGCCAGCCAGCGGCGTAGCGCGGCACTGCGCTCCTGTTGTGCGCGGCGGCCCACGCTGTCAGCGCGTCTCCGGCGCCAGGGTGATACTGCTCGTCGAGGGCGAGGTCGCAGCCGACGGTCGCTGCGGAGTCAAACAGGGCGTGGTAGCGGTGGTGCCCGCTGGGGTCGGACGAGGTGCTGTCGAGCAGTTCGCGCAGTCCCCGGCGCAGGGCCTCGGCGTGGCAGTCGCTGTCGAGGAGCTGCTCGATTCTGGAGTATAGCGACGGCTGGGCGCGCATCGGGTCGGCGGTCACTGGCCACCTCCAGCGACTTCCGAGGCGCGACGCGGGTCGCAGGCAACCTTGCGGGCATCGTGCGACACCGGCAGCCCTTCGCGCTCGCACCAGTTGCAGCCCTCGTAGGTCAGGTGCCAGAAGCCACCGCCAGCGAGTTCGACGTAGCCGAGATCCCGGCGCAGGTCGGTCATCAGGTCGTGCGTCGAACTACATCTCTTGTCACCGATTGCCTTGCGGATCGAGATCGTGGTGCGCGGACCGGACCGGAGCGCGCACAGCGCGGCGACGGCGCGAGGCTTGAGGCTGCCGGTGTTCACTGGCCACCTCCCACGCTGTGCACCGCATGCTCGGCCCAGTTCTTCGCGTACGCCTCTGCTACCGCCGCGTCGCGAATCACCAGGCAGTTCTCCGCGTTCGACTTCTCGGCGGACTCCGTGAAGTTGAAGCTCCCGGTTTCCAGCGTCGAGCCGTCAACCACGACGTACTTGTCGTGGAAGATGTGGTGCTTGTGGTCCACGGCGAGCGAGACGCCAGCCGCGACTACCTCGGTACTGGCTCGGTGCTTCGCCGTCGGCGCCGAACTCGGGTCGACGATCAGCTGGACGTCGACATGTCGAGCATGGGCGCTGACCACTGCCGCGGCGATCGGCTCGCTGGTGAACTGGTACGCGGCGATGCGCACCGTGGACCGAGCGCTGTCGATCAGCTGGGTGACCAGCGTTGTGCAGCCGCCTGATGGTGAGAAGTGGACCTCGATTGCCGGGGCAGCTTGAGACGCTGCAGCCGAGCCGGTTCCGGTTGACGGTGTCGGACTGGCGTTGGCCGCAGCTGCGTAGACCAGCGCGCCGATGGCGTAGGCGATGACGACGAACGTGGCGATAGAGATCCCGGCGCGCGGCGGGCGGGGATTGCCGCCCACCGCAGCCGCCGCGGCCGGGAATAGGTTGCCAAACCGGCGGTCGCCGGCGCGAAGGCGCGAGGCGAACTCGGCGATGATGGCGACGGCGTGGTAGAACAGCGTTCCGGCACCTACTGCGCAGAGGACGTCGCGGGAGGTCACGACGCACCTCCGAGCAGGCGATCCAGCAGGTCAGCGCGAGCCTGATGCGCATGGGCCAGCAGCCCGCTCCCGTCATCGTGTGCGCGCATGCCTGCGACGCGAGAGTCGAGCGCGAGGCCTCTCAGTCTGGCGCGGTCCTCCTGGCTAAGCGTGAGGTGAGCTAGCTTGTCCGCGACCCTGGCTGCTACAGCTTCGCAGACTTCCGGATGAGGCCTCCATTGCCCCATGCCGCACAGGTCACTGACAGCCTCGCGAACCAGCTGAACGATCTGCTCTCTGGTCACGACAGTCCCTCCCGTTGCTTCTTGATCGCCTCGCAGATCCGCTGTCTCGCCTCGCCTCGGCCCGGAGCTCCGGGCTTGTCGAACGCGTCCCAGCCGTCGCTGTAAGGCACGATGCCGGCGTGGACCGCGTCCATGATGTCGTCGAAGGTCAGCGTGTCAGGCGTGGGCGTCATCGTGAGGTCGACGGCGGGGAGGAGGTGCTCGGCGGTCTCCATCACACCCTCCTGCCGTGCACGCGGCTCATGTCCGAGCTGGTCGGCGTCAGGCCGTGCTCGGCACGCGCGGCTCGGATGTTCTTCTGGAAAGAAGGGTGCCGCTCGCCGTTCGCGATCGAAGTCTCGTGGTAGCTCGGCCGGTTCTGCAGCACCTCGCCGCGGCGGACCGCGGCCCAGTGGGTTAACTCGGTGATGCGGCTCGCCTTGAAGGCGCGGCGCTTGACGATGCGGTTGGCGCTCACAGAATCACCTCGATCCTCGTGGTCTCAATCTTCGACTCCGCCTTCATCGCAGCGCTCGGCGCCGGGCAGTCCGGTCCGCTGGTGACCGTGACCTCGGGCGCCCAGTCGACTGGCAGGCGCTGCGTCACCGACCGGCTCACCACCGGACCGCCGGTCAGCGCGTACATCTCAGCGGCGTCTAGGTACGAGGCAATCGCGCCCTCGTCGCCCTTGAGCGCGCGGCGGCAGATGCCGATCAGGTTCGCAAATCCGTTGCGCTTGGCGTGGGCCAGCAAAGCGCCGATGCCCATGTCGCGGCAGAACGACCCGTCACACAACGGGCAGTTGCGCATCTCCTGGACGTCGCTATCGTCCTCGTCGTCGCAGTCGATCACCTGGTAGCCGCGGAGCGGCCAGCGGCGGTACGCGGACGCGTCGGCGACGATCGATTGGTGGATCGCGTTGGTGCAGCGGACCGAGTTCACGACGCCACCTCCAGCTGCTCGCGACACACACCGAGGCGCGTGCTGAAGTCGTCCTGCGCGACCACCGTGTAGCGGTCGCCCTCGGGATAGGCGCGGACGATGCCCGGGCCGAACTTGCAGAGCGTCCCGGCGGCGATCGGCGCGAGGACGCGGCGGCTGGCGATGGCGAGGCGAGAGGTGAGCAGCAGCGCCGAGGCGAGCGCGGCAGGGATGCTAGGTAGGGGCGGCATGAGACATAGGTAGTCTCAGCGCTCGCCAAGGTCAAGCCCAAAAGAGACAGACCATGTCCAACGGTTGCGACAGGTGAGGTCGCGCGCGCACTTACGGCGCAACATCGCTACCCGAACAGCAACCCAGATCGCGCGAGGCGCGCGGTCAGGTCGCGCGAGGACGACGAGAGAACACGCCGGTGCCGACGGCGATCTTCTCGTGCGACTCGATCAAGTCCCGGAGGGTGTCGACGACTTCCTGGAACTTCTCGGGGTTGGCCAGCCGGTGTAGTTGCTTGCCGATCTGCACCCACTCGCGCTCCCACTGCTCTACCGGCGCGCTGCTCTCGACGCCCAGCGCCGGTAGCAGCGACACATCGGCGCCCCACTTCTCGAGCTGGTCGCGGATCGCGAGCGCGAACTCAAGGCTGCCTTCGCCGCGCGCGAGGCGCTCCAGCGTCTTCTTGCTCTCGTACCCGACGGCACGGACCAGGTCATCCGGCGTCTTGCCGAGGGCCTTGGTAATCTCGATGGCCTGCTGACCGAACTCGGCCGGAGGCTTGTAGGGCTCGAACTTTGAGCGTCGGGTACTGGCCACGCGCAATGCTATCCGACGGAGATTAGACACGATCTAGGACGCCGTTGAGACAGAGCTTGTCTAAGATCGACAGCCTCTGGTAGAACGGTGACATGACCCGGGCGCCATCGCGCACTGAACGAACCATCATCAAGCATGTCGCCGAGCAGGTCGTCCGCTCCGGGGTGACCGAACGGCAGATCGCCAGGAGGACCGGCTGGCACGAGAAGAAGGTTCGCCGGCTGCTCACCGGAGATACCGAACTCGGCGCCATCGAGATGGCCGCGCTGGCGCGCGTGCTTGATGTGCCGATCGAAAACCTGTTCCCCCCCGGCATGCGGGGTGCCGCGTGATCTCCCGCTGGCTGCCTCGCGTCCTGATCGCCTTCCTCGTACTCACGGCCGTCTCCTGGATCGCATCGAT
>Ga0209620_1000006_pt1 | contig 19088 bp, 10 predicted proteins | sample TexAe_OM1H0_O1_FD_187934 | JGI IMG/M metagenome (GOLD analysis project Ga0209620, IMG submission 187934) | Forest soil microbial communities from Davy Crockett National Forest, Groveton, Texas, USA - Texas A ecozone_OM1H0_O1 (SPAdes) (version 2) | ecosystem: Environmental > Terrestrial > Soil >...
TTTTTATGCTTTTTATTACTGGGGTTGATATTTTTTGTGTAGTTGACATAGTTTAAGCAATTAAATTTTTTTAGACTGATTCATAACTTCAATCTTTTGATTCTATTTATAGTCCGAATTTTTATCAAAAATTTTTGTAATAATAAATTACATACGAATTTCAGCAATAATTTTACCCCAAAATTTCTGTTATTAGAAATTTTTCCTACTTTAGCATAGAAATCTACTAAGAAGTTATTGTTAATCCTGCAGGACTAGAAAAATATACAATACATATGATCACTTGCTTGGTGATGTTTTATAGTCCGATTAAAATCGATTAATTAGACTTAGTTTTTTTATAGACTTTTAAATCTTTTAAAACAGAGTATTGCTATCAGTATATTTAAAGTTTATAGTAACTCAGGATAACCATGATAAAATCCTGACGAAGTTTACGAGGCAAAGATGTAAGCTAAAACCTATATTAAACCCTTTTGTCGCAAAATTTCAAGAAATCGAAAACAAAAGAATTTGCAGGAACTAACAAGAAACGGCTCCTGTTTTATAGAATTTCGCATAATACCATTAAAGAAGGAAATCTTGCAACATATTACCAAGAAGAAATTCGTAATTTTAACATGAAAAATATTTTTTCATCATAAATCTTGAACACGTAGTTTACGACTTACTGATCTATTTCTGCCCGTAATTAACAAGAATTATGTAATATTTTTTACGCAATGTATTTAAAGGAATAAATCCTAGACGTGAAGCCTTATTTTATAAAATTTATGTAATCTTCGCGCTATTCTGATTGTTTTAACTGAATCGAATTGTTTTTTGTTTAATTATGTTTGTAGTTTTGATAACATTATTAGCGATTTTGTTTAGTTTATTCAATCCATAAAAGCGGCTTTATGAAAAAAAAATAATTAGAAGTGTTCAATGATGTTTTTGCAAAAACATGTTAATATTACGTTCCCAAGAAGAAACCATAATTTAGTATAAATCCTGGAAAAGAAAAATATTTATTTGTTTGAATAGGAATTGAGTGCTGTATTTATATTAACAGTCGTTTAATATAATAGCTTTGAAAAGGATTATGTCATCTAAGTTAATTTAAAAAATATAATGAGTGAACTCTCTTTTTAGTAAATTTTAATGCATAAGTCGAGAAGAAGAATCAGCCCGTTTAGGGTAAATGATTCCAACTGGAGTATTATTTTATCGCAAGTGGACTATAGTTTGAGTATTAGTAAAATCATATCTAAAATAACAGAGTAATTTTTTAAATTTAAATGATGATTATGATATCATTTAATAGAAATTTATTAGCGAAATCTGGAAAATAAATAAATTTCTTAAACTTAAAAAAATCATAGCGCAATAGTACTTAAAGAAACGATTCTGATATAACCTATTCCCTTAGTTCTTTAGGAATAGGTCCATATATCTTGTTGAACGTGGCGTACCATTTCTAGTAACAATAGCACAGCAGGAAATTGAAATTTTAAACTTGACCATCTTTTCTTTTAAAAGATCTGCACTGCGAATAACAAGAGCTCGACAATTGTACCTTTAATACCTTGAACTTTTTACGTTATGAACCCGTAAAACAGAGCCACCACAAAATCACCAATTTTAGCTTACTTAAAGGATTTTTTCCTAAAACTTTAATACACGAATAAAACAGGCACCAGAGTTATCAGCACTCGTACTAAAGAACCACTTGCATTTTTTTTATTAATTTTAAATCTTATTTTATATCATTCTTTACCTTGAAATTAACTTTGAAGATGCGAAACTTTCTGGATTATTGCTATTTAAAAATTTCTCAAAATAGTAGGTTCCTCGGTCGGAGTATTTTTTAAATTGTATGTAAAACTCTAGTTATGCTGTTCACATGTGTTGGTGGTACATATCGCTTTCTGAAATGGAATAAAAAAGCGCTATATCCTATGTGTCGAATTAATTTTAATAGCGTCTATTGTTCTTATTACATCAAAAAAAACAGGTTAGGTCATTTTAGTTTTGGAAAAATTAGCGTACTCAAAATATAATTAATTTTTTAAATCTTATTTATAATTTTGTATATAAAATACCGTTTGTGTTTTTTAGTTGATTTGGGAAGTTTCACTTTCAGCTTTTTTATGGAACTTGAATCATGTTTAACAAAATAAAAGAACTAGTATTAAATTATCCGTTTAAAATTTGGAAAAATTTTCGTTGTTAATCATATCGCCTAGATAATTTTCATGATCTTTCGCTGTAAAAGATTTGCTAATTCCTAATAATAATTTATTTCTTCTTTTTTTCTCTTTTTCGGTTATCCCTACAGGATTCTCAAAAGTTTTTCTAAAGAAATTAAAAAAATACTCGTTATTTAAAACGTTATATGCATCCAAAAAGATCAGTTTAGAAATATAACCATGATTGTATAACGAATATATACAATCATGATTTGGTCTATCACTGAATAGTATACGATTATCCCGAAGATTTTTAGATATAATATTTGAGGTAAAAAGAAAACTTTGCATTAGATACGAGTCGCTTGTGTGAATGATAAATGCGCAGATCGCTTGCCTAATTTGACCATGATTTATGCTATTCATTTTTAACTGAAAATTAATTGTTCGACGATTAACTTTTTTTTGAATTATACGTTCTTCCGTCTCAAGTACAGTGACATACGGCGCAAAACGTTTTATGCTAAATTCAAAAGATTTGCGATGATAAGGCTTATAAGTCCAACTTAAATTTGGATTTGTCATCTGGATAGGTTGCTTAAATTGAGAAATTAAAACGCCTAAGTTTAAATAAGTTTTTATATCTAAAAAGTTAGGTTCAAAATACCGCGCAAGATAATAATTGTAAATAGTACAAAACATCGATAAACGAGACTTATCGATCTTAGTGCTACCAATCAAATGCGATTTTTCCTTAAAGCCATTTAAAATAGCTTTAAAACCTCCCTGTAAAGTCATACCATACGCTTGTGGCATAATACGACTTTTAGCGATATCTCTATCAAAAGAAACGTCTTTAAGCCAAGTAATTTCATCAAAAATATCTGAAACAATAGCATCCAAAATTAGAGCTGCAACTGGGATCAAAGAAGGTAAAATATTTATATTAACTTTAATCCGCTTATTATTACGATCTCGGATGCAGTAATCATCCTTAAAAATAGCGTTTAATTTCTTGTAAAATAAATCCGAATAATTAGGAAATTTTTCAGAAATAGTTTTTTTATTAAAAATAAAAATATCTAATAGACCATGTCTTAATAATATATATTCAATATTTAATAACATGGAATTCGCGGAATGGGTAACATTTAACATTTTTTCACTAGGTGATAAATTAAATAATCTTAAATAAGCAACACAAATATTAGTAACAAAAGTTTTTTTATTAGTTAATAAGTCTTGTTTGGACAAATTTAAACGTTTATAAATCTCCGAGGTATATTCAGGTAATTCGGTAAGTAGAAAATATTTAAAGTCAAGTGTAAAATTAGTGTGAATATCCTTTTTATCAAATCCAATTAAATTTGACAACGTTCCTAATGTCTTATTTTTTAGAAGCATTGCGATATGTTGCAAGCCGCTACTGGTAGCATCCACCTGTAAATAAGGGCTTGAATTTTTATATTCATTTTTATTTTGTTGATAATATAATAAACTTAGGGCCCAGATAATATTTTTTGGTTTTTTTATTTTGTTAATTATCTTATTCAATGATGTTTTTAAATCTGAATCTACTTTGAATTCATGTATTATAATATCGTTATTAAAAAAACTCTTTATAAAATCAGAAACATAAGTTTCGTTTTTTATATTAAACTCATTAAAGGTCATTTTATCAATATTTTCTTTTATGAAAGAGGTTTGGATATTAGAATTGATTACTTTTTTGAAAACTTGAAAGTCACTTTCGGATTGAACATCTTTTAGATTATCTCGATAACAATGTATAAATCCTTTGACAAAATTACTTGTTTGTAAATTCAAAAAGAACGGTTTGGTAAAAATACGGCCTACATAGGCTATAGTATTAGGAATAAGAAAATGTTGCAAATGCGAGTATAAAAATGCATCTTGGATAAATCCAAAGAGAAAAAATTTATAACCACTAACGATATTAAAATATTCCAATTTTAATTTATTCAAGTCTTTTTCTCGAGAATTACTTGTTGAATTTGGTTTTTTTTCTGTTCCGATAAAAACATTTAACCAATAATTTGAAAAAGAACTCGTTTTTAGTATCTTTAATTTTTCCGTTTTTGAATCTAATTTTCTTGCTTGATCTAATTGTTTATAGAAATCAATATCATATAATTTGTTAAAATCTTTGGAGAAATTTAATAGTTTCTCAACAAATTTACGATCTAAGCTTTTGTTTAAAACAATATCTTTTAAATTAATAAAGAAATGCGTATAAAAGAAATTAAATATAATATCTGATGTTTCTGAATTTGGTTCATCAAATATTATATTAAAATCTAAATTAAAGACAAATTCAAGATAGTCCAGATAAAGTTTTAGAAACTCTCTGTTAATACAAAATTTTGTATCTTCATTTTTTAAGAGATTCTTTAGTTTATCTGAAACTTGATAATTTTCAAAGTTTCTTATAGATGAAATCTCTGAATCATCTCCAGATAATTGAAATGAAAATGTATTGTCCAAATCAAATTTTTTGCGTTGGAAGATGTTGCCCGCAGATAAATAAGGTTTAAAGAAACATGCAGATCGAGAAACATTCTCCACATATTTTCCATTTAAAATTACATATCTAGTACGATCTTTTAATTCTTCAATTAAAATTTTGTTTTCAATACAAAGGTCTACAAAAAGAGAACCAAGTTTCAAATTCAATTTTATCATAAATTTATCCGACAAGATTTGTTTGTTTGTCAGAATGGAATCCTGATTAAATTGTAATGAATCCCAAATTTCTTTTTTTGCTTGTTTCTTTTGATCAGGATATTTAGTTGTTAAAAGATATATTAAATGATTTTTTGCAAACCAATAATAAAACTTATCGTAACTAAAATAAATACCCTGTGTTTTATAAAAAGCAATAATTCGATTTAGTCCGTCAACAGAAGAAAATGTTTGTGTAATCTTTTTTAATATTCTTACATAAGAATATTCTGTTTTGGTTTTCAAATTATACTTATCTAGTAAAAATTCAAATACGTAATCTGAAACAACTTTGCCTAAATTATAACTTAAATTTGAATAGCTTGTTTCATAGGGCATTTTTTTGTTCTCGTAGAAAGTTTCGACAATGTTCTGGAAAAGAAAATAAGATAAAGTTTTAGAAATAAGATAGATAAGGTTTTCGCGAGATTTTTCGTTATTTAACAAACCCTGTAATATCGATACTTCTTTTTCAAAAAGTATATCATAATCCTTATCATGATTATTTTTTATATAGTTTCGCTTCCTTTTTTGAGGTTCTAACGAATATTTTTTATTAAACGTTTTTAGCATTTTTCTTATAGCTTCATCTAAAAAGCTTGTTTGATATTGCGAACTAAAGAAATCTTTCGCTTTATCGGTTGAAACATCAACAATGATGTTGTACATATTTTGTGTATCGGCAGCGTTTAAGAAATAAACGGTGTTATCGTAGTGAAAAGAATTAACGATAATGTGGTTACGATCAATAGTGCGATATTTAAGATAATCTACAATCGCTTGTATAATTTTTGTGGTTTCTAACGAAACTACGGTTGAAAGATGTCGACAATTTGTTTTTACAAAAGATTTCTGATAATTATTAAATTTTTGGGTAATTAAGTGGAGTAATAACATGATTTATTTTTTGATCTTTTAAGATTAGATTTTTGAGACTGCTCACTGCTCATAACTTCAGTTTTGCAATTTCTTTCTTTTTTTGTACAGCCTTCATTTTCATTTTAGTCTTAATTCTGATGCATCCAATAATTTAATGCACGATAAACAAGAACTTTTTTCATTTGTACCCTTTAGATTTTTTTTGGAAAGGGTACTCATTTGGGGGTTTCGAATAAATTTCCAATAAACTTAAAAACTCGGTACAGACGGTTTTAGCTTCTCTCCGAGGAAGTCGCATGGTCACCAAAATTTATAAAGATAAAAAGTAGTAAGTTATAATTTTTTAATAATTTTAAAATCATAATAAAAACGCATTTGAATTTGTAAGTTTTTTTGAGATAATTACAAAAGTAATCTGCATAAACATTTTACTTTATTTGAATTTTTGTACATCAGAGATAAAGTTTAATAAATAAAATATTCCTGAATTAAAAGTTATATTTTAGTTTTAAAACAGGTATAATACGTTTACAAAATATTTAATTGAATTTTTTAAAAGTGGTTAGACAAACTTTTTTATGTTAATTATTTGTCTAACACAATAAACATCAATGAAGTATTTAATATAATTTTCTTGTTTATGTCTTAGATTAAAAAAACAGAATTGGGATTAAATTCTTAAACTATGTTAGGTGTCTCTGGTCTTTTATTTCTACCGTACCCTGTTTCTGAAGACTTTCCGAGTGCCATCATTATTACATTTTGGAGACACGGATGACGTCGACTTACTTTGGAGTGCATACATTGTATGCTACCATCAACAACGATCAGCATGCTAAAGTACCTCTTAGACATGTTTTTGGCGCTTACCACACCTCTTGGTTTTAAGACCACTGTATAACATCACGTAAATTCAGACGCTACGTGGTTAGATTCAGCGTTGATATCGAAATAGGTAGATAATTAACTATGAAAATAAGTTTTAGGTGACTTACTAACGACTAATTTCTTATTTTTTTATCATTTTTGAATTTTTAGTTCTTTTTATAAAATATATCAATTTAGTGACTTATTAAGGAATCTTTCAAATAATAGTTAATAAAATTGTAAAAATATAGCTTGTAAGAATGAATACCTAATTCTAAGATACCACAGCACCCAAAATTACAAAATAGGAACAATTAAAACTAAAATATATTATACATATAATAAAAGATCCGGCTAAAATATGTAATAAATATGACCGGCTAACATATTAGCAATAACCGAATACCCAAAGAAAATGGTCGTAAACAAAAGGATAAAGTTTCACAACAACTAACAATGGTAATAACCAACTGGCATATTTTTAGGACAAAAACATAAAGAAATTTGTTCCTAATTCTTTAATAGCACTATAACCCAAGCAACAAAGTAAGAAAAAGCCAAAGTTAAAGTTACAACGATATGAGAAGAACAGTAAAAGAGAATGAAGTAAACCAATTAAATTATATAATAAAACTAACATAAAAATAGTAAAAAAATGAGGAAATATTTATAACCTTTGCGTCCACTTGTTCAGTAACAATACTTAAAACAAAGAATATAACATTTCTAGTAAATTTTGCCAATTATTTGGTATAAAGAATAACTTGTTGAATCACGTTAGTTGTAACAATGAGAAAGGTGTTACCAACAAAACTAAAATAACTATGTTGTTATTGATAAATCTATCTGTCCTATAGAATGAATTTTAATAAGCTATTTCAAATTGTTCAATGGAGTATTAACATCTTATCCTTTAATATTATAATTTATGTTTGAGACGTATCTCATATTGTAATATTTAATATAATAACTAATCCATTGCAGTATCTAATGCAGCACAGAAAATAAAATTAATGTTATATATTGACCTAAAAAATCATCTAGAATATCGAGCAAAAACAAAATTTACATTTACACCCAATAAATAATTTCTAAAGCAAATAAAACAAATAAAAATTAGGTTTAAGAATCAATATCAAAACAGCAAAAAATAAAAATAAGAAAATAAGTATAAAACCTATTCATTAAAAATTAATCTATAAGTTTTTGGTTGCAATTATAGATGGAAATTTTAAGAAATTTGTGGAAAAAATACTGAAACTTATCTTTAGTTGTTTTTTTATTTAAAAGTTTAAATCGTAATTTTAAGATGGAAGAAAACGTGGTAAGAATAATTAAAATTAAAATAGAGGTATATAAAGAAAGATATATAAAATAAAAGAAATACTTGAAAAAATAAAGTATCAAATTGTGCATGGTATAATTATAAATATTCTTTTTCATTTATGTGAATTCATATCATGTTTCAATTAAATAATTATAAATATAATAACCTACCAACTAATTAATGTTTAATTTTTTCGTAAAAAGAAAAATGAAAGTGATTTAAACAGAAAAGTAATGGATTGTAGCAAAGTCAAAATCTTCTTTATCGCTAAATGATAAAGTCTAAAAATAGTTTGAAGAATTCATAGATTCTCCAGTAGTAATAAAAGCATATATTCTTTTTCATATTGAGAAATTACACCATATCTTTTTTAAAATCTTTATAAAAGGAGTAATAAAACCATAAGCAGCGGCTAAAATAATATAACTTGTTTATAAGTTCTAATGGAGCATGAGGGCTTGTTTCAAAATTTCAGTTAAAAGTTACCCCTATTTAAAATACCTCTAGTAATATCATCATATCATTATCGAACTAGCAAATACAGAATACTCCCTAAATTAGCAAGTTCATAACAAGATTACCAGTAACTAATTTTAAGTATAAGGTTGGGCTTTAGAACCAACACGTGAAACAGAGCTTCCAACATTGACGCTGGACGTATACCTTTAAGAATAAATCTTTTTCCATAAAGATTTGTCCATCGTAATACTAATAACATTTGTTGGATATAACCAGATAAATCACCGCTTGAGTTTCAACATAGGTAAAGCAGTTAAAGATCCCTTCCATATTGTTCATTAACTTACAGGCTCTTTCAAGAAACGAGCATGGGCATAAAAAACATCACCTGGGAAGGCTTCCCTTCCTGGAGTCGACGAAGAAGTAAAGAAATTGACGATAAGCAGCGCATGTTTAGTTAATCATCATAAATAATGAAGCATGTTTACCTTATCACGGAAATACTCGCAATAGAGCATCCGTATAAGGAGCAATAAATTGTAATAAGCACTTTGGGAAGCAGTAGCAGCACAATGGTAGTATAACGCAAGCATCATGTTCTTCAAGAACTGTTGTAAATTTAAATAGAACTTTTTTTTTGTCCAATACCACATAAACACAAAATACTTCATATCTTCTTCATTGAATATTTTTGATTTAAATTGTATCAATAGCATAGTGGTTTTACCGTTTGACGATCACCACAATTAATTCACGTTACCACGTCCAATTGGTAACATAGAGTCAACATTTTATATCCAGTCATCATTGTTCAGTAACAGTTTTCCTAGTATAACACCAGGAGCTTTTCTTTCAACATTTTTACGATCAAGAGTGGCAGTGTATCTTCTTTACCATCATAAGAATTCCAAGGCCATCTGTAACACGTCCCAAGAGCTTTCACCAACAGCAACATCACTAAGCGATCTAAGGCAATTACAGACCACCTTGTTTAATGCAGCATCGTCACCAAAGATATACAACCAACGCGATCTTTTTCTAAGTTTAAGCCATACCAAAAATATTTTCACCAACAAATTCGACCATTTCACCACTCGAACTTTAGGAATCCAGTAATGAAAGCAACACCATCTTTACGGAGAGAATTTGTCCAACGGTTTTATATCTGTTTTATTTCCAAAACGACATTTTCAAAATTTTTTAAAATAACATGTAATAAATATTATAATAAACATAATTTTATATCAATCATTTTTATTTATCTTTTTTAAATCTTTCTAATCTGGCCCAATAATGTCTCCAATGTTCCAGGTCTGAAATAACCCTGTTATAATCATCAGAACCTTTTTTTAATTTAATTAATTGACTTTCTAAATCTTTAATAATTTCGACACATCTTTCTTGTGTGGGTAGTTCAAGCAACCTATTTTCATAAGCCCAATACTGTTCATCCCTAACGAAATGCAAATTAGGAAACTTTTTATTAAGTTCCTTAATTCTTTGATTTAAGCTGATAACTTTTTTAGGTTCTCCGTCATGGTTTTTAGTTGATTTTTTTCGTATAATAGGTTTTTTAGAAATAGCTATTAATGAAATGTAAAAAGAATGGAAACAACTTCGATAGGCATAAAAGCGTGTTTACTCCACACAATTCACTCATTGACCATAAAAAATACCTTTCTATTAATATAACAAGAAATTGATTCAAACGACCAGGAACAGCATCACTTTTAAGCCCAAAATGGAACTGCAAAAGAATGATAACATCTTTGGAAGTAATTAAAAGTCTAATATTAGTTTCAACTGTACAAAAAGAGGATATCCACAGTTAATAACGAAGTTCGCCTTTAGCTAATCTGGTTCATTAACCATATAACTATCCCATTCAAATCCTAATTACCATATTCATAAGACCAATACCACTATTGGCAACTACTTTACAGTCATTTGTGGTTCTAAAACTTCTTCCATTGAATATAATAAAGCAAAAATGGAATGGCAATAAGAAACAAAATAATTATGGTATAATAGTCCAAATAATTTCTAAAGCGTACCATGAACAATATTATTAAACTGAAATATTGTTTTTGACGTTCAATACGTTTTTGGAAGGATTTTCCCAAATAAACGAAGTTCTTTTAAAATAGAAAACATTAAAAAGTAACCATACCTAAATCAATAATAAAACAAAAAAAATATTATATGAAGATCAATATACCTTCCATCAAAGGTGAAGCAGGATCTTGAAAATTCCATTGTCCATATCGTGGAAATCGTAGAATGTCATTTTGTTTTTAATAATATTGCTTAATTTATTTAATCAATCTAGATAATTAATCATATTTTGATTTTTAAAATATTTTATATATTATGAAAATAAGGATATATCCCCAACCCGTAGTATAAATACTATATTTTAAAATATTAATTTTATCTTCATATTTAGCGCATAATTCTTTATATTCGGTTAAAAAATCAACTATTTCAGAACAAACATTTAGGAAAGTTACAATATTTCTTAAAACAACCCCATGAGATTCGTCTGAAATTTCTTTTGCAAAACCTTCTTTTAATGTATTATAATAAATAAGTTTATCCTTAAATTCTGATTTAGATAGTATAAACCATTGGTCAACCGAAATGCTTTTATAATCATCTGGAATTATGACTGTAGGTATTTCTTCAGATGGAACAACTTTTATATCTAAAATTTCAGATATGCCGTCTAAGTTCACTTTTAAAAATACATTTATACTATAAATAATATATGTTAATAACATTGGTATTAATAATAACCATAAATTATTATAAAAATATTTAAATTGATTAAATATAATAATGTCGATTAAAAATAATACACACAAGGTTATTTCACTAAAAAATTTTATAATAAAAAAAGAAAACACAGTATATTTTTTATATTTAAATAACAATTGTCCTAATTTTAATGTGTAATAATCTGCATACGAAAAATTTTCATTATACCTAGGAGTATGGTTTTTTATAAATGTGTCCAATGAAACTAAGCTTTTTGTTATTAAATTCAAAGGATTATATTTATGAGTAATAAATTTTATTAAATACTTATTAGGGTTTAATTCTTTTTTGAGTACTAATTTGTTATATAAATAATAACTATTTAGAATTAAAAGTATAAAAGAAATTATGAAGCATAAAATATAGAACACACTTACATCCAGTGATATTTCATTAAGAATATCACGAGGCAACCGTTTAAATAAAATTCTATTGTATAAAAGAAAACTTATAATAATTAGGCCAGAAATTATATAGATTGAATTTGTTATTTTAGTTAGCATTATAGTCGATAATTCTTGCTGGTTTATTTAATATATTGCTTTGTTTTAAAAGATCTAATATTTTATCTTCATGCTTATCTAGAAATTCTTGATGTTGTGGTAATTTTTCCATAAATTGTGCTGCTTCTGGTGTGATTTCTCTTGTATATTTAAATATTGCAGCATATTGACCACCTTTTAATGTATGTGGAATTGTGAAACCATAATCATCCATGATGGGCTGTTTTGTAATTGGATGTAATTTTGGTATATACGAACCATCATATTTTATATCTGAAAGTTTAATAAATAAAATATCATCAGGCAAATTATTTCCTTTTGAACTTGTAAGTATTCCGATAACTTTACCTGTGGTCGCATCTATTATATTTATATGAGACGGTTCATGTTTTGCTAAACCCAAAGTACCTGGCGTATTTGGTTTCCAGCGAACAGGATGAAATTGGTTTGCAAAATTACGTTGCGGTATAAAAGGAAGTATTTTTTCGGGAAGAGGTTTCCGAATGAGTGACATATTAGGTATTATAGCCGATGAGGCTCTATGCATAGATCTTTTAATAGATTTGGGTTTAACTCGATTATATAGTTTTGTTTCATTTTTCATGATGCTTATGAGATAATTTTTGAAAATACTACGACATTAACAATTTGTTAATTTTGTCAGTAGCTCTATTTATAGTCCGAATTTTCAGTATATCAGTTGTTATTTCTGTATAGTTAAATTAAGAATAGAGTTAGGAATTAATTTACGTTCTTTTGCTCTTTCATTAAACTTAGTAGGCAATGAATTATTTTAGATACAGATTTATTAAATAATATAACAAGAATAGCGATTTACAATTTTCTATTAAATTTTTTAATAAAGAAATATCAAAAATATTGTTATTTAAAGGTATACTATTTTTGACTAATAGCATTTTCAGCTGTCAATATGATACGAAAAAGTTGGAATAATTTATATTTTTAGTACCTAATGTATATTTATCTGATTTTGATTATATTTTTGTTATATGAGCAAATGAATATTTAGTTTGAAATACAACGGAGTAAGCGTAATAACATCAAGATCTTTTCCTAAAGTTAAAATAGCATTATTAAAGTTGAAGTTATAACAACTTTATTTTCAAATTATCCTTACCTTGAATAAATCTAAAACGGTATTATAGTTAATGAATCTCATACTTTTTAAAATTGAAGTAAATGCTCCAAAAGAAATATATGAGAAATTATCACATTTTGAAACAAATAGGCATTTAATGCTGGAAATCTAATCTTGTATTTGTCAACAAATTATATCTTTCTTATTAAAAATTCTTGTTCAAATAAGAATTATATCCATGAATATCGCGTTGCTTAAATCCTTTATATCATTTATTGGAAGCAACTATCTTGATATAAATTAATATTTTGTTTGATTGCGAAATTTTTTTAATATTATCTTGAAAAATTTTCTACCAATGAAAAAATTAATACGTCAATTTTTTTGTTTTTTAGTGTATTCAAATTTTATGATAAATTTTTAAATTACTGGATAATATTGTACTTTTTTAGTTTCTTCAATATATAATTGTTAACTAAAAATGTTCTATTGTGTTGAAACACAGCAGGGGTGCGATAATAAAGATTTTTCTTTTAAAAGCGTTTTGCATCCGCAATCCAATATCGTAAAGAAGAACTCGAATTCTTTTATTTTTCAACTTTTCGATACGACACGAAATAACGAACTTCTGTGTCATCATTTCAGTAAAAGATCTTTGTTCCCAAGTACGATACGCAAACTCTTATTGCGAGACGTTAAAGCACCCATTTTGTAGATAAAATCTTTTTTTATTATATCAAAAATAAAATTATTTTAAAGACAATTTAACAGTCTAATTTTAATCTAATTATTTTTTTTTAACCGGAGCAACTTTAGCTTTAGTTGCAGACCCAGTTTTCCTTACTTTTTTTTGAGTATTTTGCGACGCATTTTTTCCATTTTTTTGCATTCTTTTCGCTTTATGTATAGATCGTCCTACTTTTTTGTAAGTACAAATTCACCTAACTATGACCTAACATTTGTTCTTTAATTTTTACACGACAAACAATCGACCTTATAAGATGCAATAGTTTACCAACGAAATCTTTTATAATTTTGGATGAACGACTTTTTGTAAAGATATTATAGCAGCAGAATTTGCTAAACTTGGATCATTTTTAAACGATCTTTATTTTCTAAAACAGTGTATATAGTTTTGAATCAATAAAGGAATTCTCATATTTTAAAATGTTTTAAATTTTAACTGTCTTTTAGTTAAAAAATTGCAGGATATAGTATCGTTTTGTAGATCATTTGTAGTAATATACCTTTGGGGTTCATAGGCTGGGCACCTCCACGAGTACGCCGCCCATTGGATGGTCACAGGATTCATTGAAGAAGGCCGAGTTCGAGGTCTTTTTCCAAGTGTCGTACAACTCCAGCTTTTCCTAATGTCTAAGAAAATGATTTTCATTACCACGGAACCCACAGTAGCGATAGCAAAGAAATAAAATAACGCAATTCACCTATTTCAATTTTACTAAGCAATACCATAATCTTTTCTTACCAAATTGTAGAGCATCCAGCTGCTCTGTAGCTTTTCCCTTACCGTTAGGGTGTGTTGAAATGTTATGAATTATTGAACCTAATTATGATTTTTTAAAGCAGACTATCTCCATAATTTTTAGGGTTCAAGTGTTATTTTGAACAAGATCACCTATTTCGATTTTACTAGAGAGATTATATAGCCAAGTCCGCCGGATGAAAACAAATTAAAGCCCATAACTAGATTGACCAGAATATACACTTTACGTAAATTAAACCATACTCTTCAAAAAAGCTGAACGTTTATATCTATAAACCGATATATATGTTTTTGAAAAGATCCTCACGTGGTGAACAATACGTCCAAAAGAACACCAGCTTTATAATTCTTGCGAATCATTAAACTTTTGGTTCAATATCTTTATTACTGTAAATATTTTATTTGTATGTAATGTATTGTTATTGTCATTAGCGTTTAATATGATTTTTTTTTGATGAACTATAAATATATTTATTAGAACCCTTTTTTTTAGTTTTTTTCATTTTTAATTTTTTTAAGAATGTCTCACGAATCTTCTTACGTTTAGTAAGCTGTCTAGTTTGCGATAAGTCCTATTTTTAATTTTCCTAAGAAACCTTTTATTTTTTTTAAATTTGTGTTTTAATTTTTTAGCATATATCCCGTTTTAGATTTAGCAATAACTTTTTTCCTTTTTCTTAGTATCTGCTGAATGGACGTTGATCTAAAGCACATCAATGTAACTTTTTAATTCAGCACATGCAATCCGGTTTTATGTAAAACTGCTCCACTTCTCGGGCTAATAAATAAGGACAGTATAAGCATTTTTATTATCCTTAAATGCGATTTACATAACCATTAGCCGCCATAAATCAGCACGATTATCGCTAATGGGCACTGGTAAATTGTACATGCGACCAGAAACATAGTACGCTGTAATATAAAACAGGCATTAAATTATATAAGACTTATCTAAATTTTAAAAGGATCTTTTTCACCAAAGTATTAAGAGGATTTTTGGATGTAAATTAATTAACGGATGAACTTATTTTTTATATGAGATGAATCTTTCAACACTTGAAAAAGCGCAATATAAAGGAATTAGTACGTTCTTTATTACCCTACGTATTAATATCTTTTGAGTTTATCATCTTTTTATATTTTTCAGTAAAAAATTTTTAAAATCACGTATGACATTGAATAAATTTAATTTGTAATATTTACTAACAATTTAAGGCGATTTTGTATAACGCTTGACTCATTGTAAATCCTGCTTTTAGCGTGTCTCGTTTCTTTGTTTTCCGTGCAGAACACGTTTCATTTTAATCTCTGTTATAGTTTCTTCAAAGAGTATTTGCTACGTCTGTGTATACGAACAACTACTTCAGAGAAGCTAAATCTTTTTTTCCTCTTATAAATGATAACGTACACCAGGAAATCAGGTACACGTCCTCCTCTTACAAGAACTTCCGAGTTTTTTTGTAATGAATGACCAAATCCAGGAATGTATGCGATAAGGTATTTATCATTACTAAGGTGAACCTTTGCGATTTTTCTTTAGCTGAATTAGGTTTTTTGGGTTTAACAATACCACTCTAACACAAGTACCAGACTTCATAGGACATCCTATAAATCTAGGAGTGAGCTTTTGAATTTTTTAGTGACTCGATTTTTACGTTGATATTAAAATAAGTAACCATATTTATTATTAAAAAACCCTTGTATATTTGAGGCTTAAATTTTTTATATCAAAGACATTTAGATTTTTATTGTCCAATAAAAGTTTCCAACTGATCAAGATCTATAGGTGCTTTTGCATCCCTTGCAATCTTTCATAGAGAAGGTTGTACGGTAAGTACAATTATTTTCTAATGATCCTTTATAGTATTTTTTAAGCTTAACTGTTTATTGAAGGTCGATTGACTTATCAATAGTGCCAAATTATTTCTTAACAGATTTTTGTTATTGTCAAACTGTTTTTTAGGAATTGAAAATTAATAACAATAAAAACAATTCAAATAATCATAAGCCAAGTCTTTTTCAAATCATCCCATAAATATCATAAGCATCATCCCAGTCATCTAAAAGATCATAAAATTCGTCAATATATCAATTTGTTGATATAATATTTATACTTAAATTTTTTAGTGCTTTATAAAAAAAATGTTTAATATGTTTAAATTGCGACTTTTATTATAAGTAATGAATCTTTAGCTAAATAAAATCGTCGAGAACGTTTATAGGTAATAATGTACCTATGTTTTTTTAAATCTACGTCTACAATTATAGAAACAAGATTTCCATAAATAACTTAACTTGAGAAATAACTTCGATAGAAAAAAATCTTCAGAAGATTTAATTTAATTAATCCAAAATTAAAAATTGAAAGTAAAATGTCTTTTCGTGAGGCACGAAATTTCTCAGTTTCAAAATCTTCCAAATCAAAAACGATACTAAATAATGAAAAAATTGTAGGTGATTTTATCTCGAATAATAATTCGGTGATAGAAATATAAATAATTACATTAAGTGGGATACCTTCTTCATAGTCATACTTTCTTCATTAAATTGATCACAAAAATCAAAGGGATCTCCTTTTTTCATTGTGATAGCATACTTAATGGGGGTTCAGCTAATGCAGCATTTGCAGCAATATAAATTTAAGGTGTCAACTTTAGGTATAAATGCGTACGAGGAAAACGTAATTTAGATTTTTTACCATAATAGATTCTAACCGTACTTTTTTTTCATATTATGATTTAATTAATATTAAACAAAAGTCCAATAAAATCCAAAAAGAAAGAAATTGGCAATAAGAACATCGGAAGAAATATACGCCAAGCTAAATACATTAATTGATCCCATCGATAACGTGGTAAGCAGCTCTTATCCAACAAAATAAAAATAAGATAAAGAATACTTAATGGCAAATGATATAAAGGGTGGAAAAATCCAAGGAATGGTAATGGAACCAGCCACCTAAAAATAGTATAACACTACATGTGACCAAATATAAGATTGCATATTCAGCAATAAAATAAAAAGCAAACGAGCACTTGAATATTCACACTATATCCAGCACTAATTCAGCTTCGGCTTCTGGGAGATCGAATGGTGTTCTATTAGTCAGCTAATACGGCGGTTATAAAAATCAAAAAGAAAGGTCTAACGGTATCAAAAAATAAACAATTGTTGTGCATAACTATATCAATGAAATTAAAGACTGTGCTAAAATACAACAAGTAACACTAAAAGACCCAAACTAATTCATAACTTATCATTTGTGAAGCAATCGTAAAGCACCAAGAAAGCATATCTTGAGTTGAAGACCAGCCACCTAATAAATACCATACACAGATAAAGAAGAAATGCCAAAAATACTAAAACACAAGATTAGGTGAGCGACAACAAAAGTCTCAAAAGAATTACTGACCAGATGGAAAAACTCAAACTAAAAACAAAAGAGGAGAAAGCATAAATAAAATTTATTACCTTTTAAAGGTATGATGATTCCTTGATTAATAATTTTAACCCATCAGCTAGGGCTGTAAAATTCCAATCCAATAACGTTAGGTCCACGCCTAATTTGATGGCAGCCATACTTTACGTTCAAGCAAAGTTAACAGAGCAACAGATAACAGTACAGGGCAATTATTATTAAAAATTTAATTAAAGTATAATTATAGACATATTATTTCCTTTTAAAATAGAGATTTTTTCTAGAAATTTTTAATTGACTTAACTTTTTATAAGATAATTTACGACCATGATAAATCTCTTTGGTAAGAGTAGAAAGTAATTCTTTGAGTCCAGTATTAAATTTAATACGAAATTCAAAGTAAGATTTCTTATTTTTAATGAGTAAAAGATTCTGTAATATTTTCTGCATTTTTTTAACACCATTTACGCGTACAGTAACTCTGTCTTTTTTTACTTTACGAATTAAATGTTTATTTTTTAAATTTTTTTTTAATCTAAGGATCTGTTTTTTATTTATTTTTGTATAAACTCTGGAATATTTTATAATTTTTATTTTTCTAAGAAATCTCTTATTTTTTTTATATTTTCGTTTAATTTTAACTTTAGAACTGTTTATTATAATACGACGATAAAAATAACGTTTTGGTTTAACAAGCTTAATTATTTCCATAAGTTTACCATACCTATCTTTTTTTTTAGGAAGTACTCTAATTTTTACTACAGGTCTAACTTTAAATTTAAAGGTTTTAACTTCATTAAAAATCTTTTTTTTTATTTGATCTTTAAAGTAATCACGATATGATATGAAAAAATCCTATTGTTGAAAACAAAGTTTTTTTACTGATATCGGTCTATCTTGTTTTTTTAAAATATATGTTGTACTTGAACCAAACTCTATCAATGAAAGCTTTAGTGGAACATCAGTATTAGCTACAAAAAATTTTCCAAAATTAGGAACAATAATAAACGTCTTTCATTTCTTAATTTGCGTCGTAATGACGTACAAGACGTTTACATACAAACTTTTTTTAAAATGATAAGCACATTTAAATATTTATAAAAGAATGCAAAATGTAATGCTCAAACATGAGTGCATAATTACAAGCCTCAAAAAAAGACTAATAATTAGCGAGTATACGCATAGATCTTTGATTTGATATATAGGGTAGGTTATTTTATCATAAGGACTTTGACTGTCACAAAGTTGATAGAAGGTATATTAAATTATGACATTCATTTAACCAGTAGGGCTATCTAAGAC
>Ga0209620_1000007_pt1 | contig 16888 bp, 17 predicted proteins | sample TexAe_OM1H0_O1_FD_187934 | JGI IMG/M metagenome (GOLD analysis project Ga0209620, IMG submission 187934) | Forest soil microbial communities from Davy Crockett National Forest, Groveton, Texas, USA - Texas A ecozone_OM1H0_O1 (SPAdes) (version 2) | ecosystem: Environmental > Terrestrial > Soil >...
TATTTTTTTTTTTTTTTTTAATAGGTTTTTTATCTATAATATATGGATCTATTCTTTCTTTATATGAAGTAAGTTTAAAACGTTTACTAGGTTATGGTTCTATAGTGCATATGGGTTTTATAATTATTTCTATGGGTTTATATGAATTAATTAGTGTTAGTGCTTGTTTTTTATATATAACAGTTTATACATTATTAATGTTTTGTACATTTTGTTGTATGATAGTTTTTGTTAGAAGAAAAGAGGAAAGTAATGAAATTGTTTTTATTGATAATATAACTTCTATTGGAATTTTTTTAAATAATAACACATTATTGAGTATAATTTTTTCGTCCATTATATTATCTTTAGCAGGTTTACCTTTTTTTATGGGTTTTTTTTCCAAATTATATATATTATTAGCTTTAATTTCAATGGGTTATTTATTTTTAGTTGTAATTTTATTATTTGTTAATATTATAATTACATTATATTATATAAGATTAATACGTTTTTTATTTTTTAATGAGGATAAAGATATAAAAAATAAACAGATTTATTTAAGTGTAAAACATTCAAGATCTATTTATACTTTAATTATGACACTTTTTATTTTAAATATTTTAATATTATTTTTTCATAATTATTTATTATTATTTATTTTAAATAACATTATTATATTTTTTTTATAAAAAAAAATAATATATATATATGTATTTAAATAAATTTTTTAATAAATTAAAAAATTTAACACTAAATTTTGGGCCGCAGCATCCTGCTGCCCATGGTGTATTACGTTTAGTTTTGACTTTAGAAGGTGAACTTATTATAAAAACAGATGCTCATATTGGTCTATTACATAGGGGTACAGAAAAATTAATTGAATATAAAAATTATTTACAGGCCTTACCTTATTTTGATCGCTTAGATCATGTTAGTATGATGGTACAAGAACAATGTTATGCTATTGCTGTTGAAAATTTATTGGATATACAAATACCTTTAAGGGCACAGTTTATTAGAGTACTTTTTAGTGAAATAACACGAATATTAAATCATTTATTAGCTCTAACTACTCATGCTCTAGATGTAGGTGCTCTAACTCCTTTTCTATGAGGTTTTGAAGAACGCGAAAAACTTATGGAATTCTACGAAAGAGTGTCAGGTGCAAGATTTCATGCATCATATATCAGACCTGGGGGAGTATCACATGATATACCAGAAGGTTTATTGGATGATATATATTCATTTATATCACAATTTTTTTATAGAATAGATGAAATAAAAGATATGTTATCATCTAATCGTATATGAAAACAACGTTTAATTAATATTGGTGTTATTGATTTAAAAGATACATTAAATTGAGCATTTTCTGGTGTAATGGTGAGAGGTAGTGGTTTATTATGAGATATAAGATTAATAAATCCTTATGATAGTTATAATTTATTTAAATTTTATATACCTATAGGTGTACATGGTGATTGTTATGATCGTTATATGATAAGAGTAGAAGAAATGAGAGAATCTTCTTTTATTATAATACAATGTTTAAATTTAATAAAAATATTAAATGAAGTAAATGATCGTAATTATACTATAGATGATTTTAAAATTTCACCACCTCCACGTGCTTTAATGAAATATAATATGGAAGCTTTGATACATCATTTTAAATATTATAGTGAAGGTGTAACTCCTTTAAAAGAAGAATCTTATAGTATAGTGGAAGCACCTAAAGGTGAATTTGGAATTTTTCTGGTATCTGATCAAACTAATAGACCATATAGATGTAGAATAAAATCACCAGGTTTCTTACATTTACAAGGTTTAGATTTTATGTCAAGAGGATTATATTTAGCAGATTTAGTTACTATTATAGGTACGCAAGACTTAGTTTTTGGTGAAATAGATCGTTAAAAAAAAATATATATATTAAAAAAAAATAATATTTCTGATGTATAGATATAGAATTTTTTCAAAAGCTTTATTTTTTTCTACTTTAAAAGATTCATATATCTTTTATAAAACACCAATGAATTTAACTTATTGATGAAATTTTGGGGTTCTTTCTTTATATTTTCTTATAATACAACTAGTAACAGGTATATTTTTAGCAATGTTTTATGATCCTTCAATTTTATATGCATTTAGTTCAATAATGTATATAAATAATGAAATTTATTATGGATGATGAATAAGAGGTTTACATGCAAATGGTGCTTCTTTTTTTTTTTTATCCGTATATTTACATATGTTTAGAGGTCTTTATTATGGTTCATTCTTATATCCTAGACAATTATTATGAAAAACTGGTGTAATTTTATTTTTATTAATGATTATAACAGCTTTTTTAGGTTATGTATTACCTTGAGGTCAAATGAGTTTCTGAGGAGCTATGGTAATAACAAGTTTATTATCAGCTATACCTTTAGTAGGTAATGATATAGTATTCTTATTATGAGGAGGTTTCACTATTGATGATGCTACTTTACATAGATTCTATTCTTTACATTTTTTTTTACCTTTTGTAATATTAGCATTATCTATTGTACATATTTCTTTATTACATGAAGCTGGATCTAGTAATCCTACAGGTGTTCCTTCTATGTTAGAAACAATACCTTTTTCGCCTTATTTTATTTTAAAAGATATTTTAAGTATATTAATTTTTTTAATAATTATAATGTATCTAAATTATAGCACACCTGATATTTTAGGTCATACTTTAAATTATCAAATAGCTAATTTTTTAGTAACACCTCCTCATATAGTACCTGAATGATACTTATTATTTTTTTATGCAATATTAAGAAGTATTCCAGGTAAATTATCAGGATTTCTTATAATGGTTATATCAATTGTTATTTTAATGTTTTTACCTTATATAATGAAAAATGTAATTATACGTAGTGGTTTATTTAGACCAGCTCATAAAATTTTTTTTTGAATTTTTGTATTTAATTGTTGCTTATTAGGTTGAATAGGAGGTATTCCAGTAATGGAACCTTATTTATCAGTAGGCCGCTTTTTATCTTTTTTATATTTTTTTTTTTTATTAGCGTTATTCCCTTTAGCTGCTTTTATTGATAGAACAGTATATGATGCTTATAATTTAAAAAAATAAAAAAAAAGAATGTATTTTTTTTTTTTATTATCTTTTTTTTTATTTTTAATAGGATCATTAGGTCTTTTTTTATTAAGAACACATGCATTAATGGCTTTAATTTCTTTAGAATTATTAATTTTAAGTATAAATATTAATTTTATAATTGGATCAATTTTTTTAGATGATATTTTAGGTCTTATATATTCATTAATAAATTTAACTAGTGCAGCATCAGAAAGTGCAATAGGATTAGCTTTATTAATTGTTTTTTATAAATTAAAAGGTGGTATTTCTTTTGATTTAATTTCTTTATTAAAATCTTAAATAAAAATTTATGCGACTGCAACAATTAATCAATAAAAGACGTTTAAATAAAAAAAGAAATAAAAAATCATTAGCTTTTGGTATAGCACCTCATAGAAAAGGTGTAATATATAAAATAGCAGTAATGTCACCACGTAAACCTAATTCTGCAAGACGTACTTTTGCAAAAGTACGTCTTCTTTTTAATGATAAAAGAATTTTTGCAAAAATACCAGGTATAGGTGAACACTTCTTACAAAGCCATTCAGTTGTTTTTGTAAGAGGACATGGACCAAAAGATTCTCCTGGTATAAATTATCATTTAATAAGAGGCCTTTGTGATTTTACTAAAGTTGAACCTTATGGTAGAAAAAATAGAAGGTCTAAATTTGGTGTTAAAAAATTAATTTAAAAAAGATGGATAGAGGTAAACTTATTAATTCTGACACATTTAATGAAGTATATTTTTTATTTATAAAAACATTAGTTGGTAAATTAATTAAAAAAGGTAAAAAATTTAAAGCTTTAAATTTATATAAAAATATAAAAGAAACTATCAAATTTAATACAAATAAAGAAAAAGAAATTTCTTTTATATTTTTATTAGCATTATTAAATAGTATGCCTAAAGTTGCATTTAAAGAAATACGACTTGGAAGTCAAAAAAAAGATTTACCTATACCTATTAATGAAAAAAAACAAGTATTAACTAGTGTAGATACTTTTTTAAAATTATCTAAAAATAAAAAAAAATTAGAGTTTAATAAGTTAATTAATTTTATTATATTATCTTATCAAAATGAAGGTATTGTAATAAGAAATAAGAAATTAAAGTATAAAAAAGCTATTATCAATAAAATGTTATTAAACATTTTTTTACCTAAAAAAACAAATTGAAAAGAAACCGATGATGTTAGCGAAAAAAGTAATTACCAAATTTTTAAAAACAAAACCTCATTGTAATGTAGGTACAATTGGTCATGTAGATCATGGAAAAACAACTTTAACAGCTGCTATAACTAAAACATTACAAGGTATAGGTAATACTATATTTTATGCTTATCATGATATAGATAATCATGTTGAAGAGCGTAATAGAGGTATTACAATAAATGCGGCACATATTGAGTATGAAACAGAAAAAAGACATTATTCACATATAGATTGTCCAGGACATCAGCAATATGTGAAAAATATGTTAACAGGTGCAGTCCAAATGGAGGGTGCTATTTTAGTAGTAGCAGTCAACGATGGACCTCAAGTTCAAACTAGAGAACATATAATTTTAGCAAAAGAAGTTGGTATACCTTATTTAATTATATATATTAATAAATTAGATTTAATGTTAGAAGGTGATATGAAAGATTTAGTTGAATTAGAAGTTAGGGAACTTTTAGATAGTTATAATTTTCCAAGTGATGTACCTTGTATTAAAGGATCTGCACGTATTGCTTTAGAAGAAGCTGAACCTTCTAGTTTAGGTACTGGTTCTGTTAAGATATTAATGGATACTGTTGATTCATATATTAAACAACCTGAAAGAAAAAAAAATGCACCTTTTCTTATGGCTATTGAGGGTATTTTTATGGCTACAGGAAGAGGTACAGTTTTAACTGGAAAAGTAGAAACTGGTGTTATAAAAATAGGTGATTTATTAGAAGTTATAGGAGGTCGTGATAATATACCTACTTCTTGTATGGGTTTAGAAATGTTTAGAAAAAGTCTTGATATTGCTGAAGCAGGTGAAAATGTTGGTATTTTAGTTAAAGCTGTAAAGCGTGATGATGTAAAAAGAGGTTTTGTTCTATCAAGTGTTAATACAATAAAGGCATATGATGCATTTAAAGGTAAAATTTATGTATTAACTAAAAAAGAAGGTGGACGTCATAAACCATTTATAACAAATTATACGCCTCAATTTTTTTTACGTACAGCTAATGTTACTGGATCTATTATTCTACCAGAAGAGATAAGTGCAGTAATGCCTGGTGATTCTTTAGTTATAACAATAAAATTAGTAGATAAAATACCAGCTCAAATAGGTGACCGTTTTGTAATGCGTGAAGGTAATATTACAATAGGTGCTGGTGTTATTTTAGATTTTTCAGTAAAATAAAAAAAAATGGAAAAAAATAAAATATTTATATTTTTTTTAGATTCTACGATATTATTAAATGATAAAAATTTATTGCCATGTTCAACATATATAAAATTTAAAGAAATTACTAATAATATAATTTCTAAAATAAATAATGAATTAGAATATATAGGATTAAAAAAAAATGAAAGATAATATAAAATTAACTTTATATATTAAAGCAGGTCAAGCAGAATCAGGCCCACCTTTAGGTACTATATTAGGTAATATTGGTGTTCAAACAGTAAAATTTTGTAAAGAATTTAATGAATTTACTAAAGATTTGCCTATATATTTTTTATTGAGAGTAAAAATAATAATACCAGAAAATAAAAATTTTACTTTTAGTGTTGAAATGCCTTCAATAGGTTTTATAATATCTCTTTTAAAAAAAGAAGAAAAAATAAAAAAAAAAGATGGTACAGATTCATTTTTTTATTTTATTTATTTTGAAGATGTAGTAAAATTAGCTAAATTTAAATTTCCTGAACTTAGTTTGGAAAGATCAATAAAAATAATAAAGGGTAGCTTATACTCTAGTAACATCCATATTAAAATATAAAAAAAAAAATGGTAGCCTTTCTAAAATTAAATAAAAGTAATATAAATGTTATTAATTCTAATTTTAATAAAAAAAAAATAAATTATTTTTTTTTAAATTTTAATTATATAATTTATATTAACATAGATAATGTTAATATAAATTATATAAAAAATAAATTATTTTTTTTTAATATTTTTAGTATTTTTTTAAAAAAAAATCAAATAAAATCAATTTTTACTATACCTTTTTTTTCATTTATAAATGATAATAAACTTTTATGTATATTTATAAATGATATTAAAACTTTTATAAATGTTATAAAAGTTTTAGAAAATAAACAATTTTTTTATTCGTATAAAAATTGTTTTAGTAATGTTGTTTTTAATTATAATATTTTGAATGAATATAATAAATATAATGAAAATTATATTTTTATTCAATTTACATTAAATAAAATAAAAATAAAAATAATAATACTTTTATTATTTTTATTAATATCTTTAATTAAAAATATTAAATAAAAAAAATGTTTTTCTTATTGTATATATTAATATTAATAGCAGGTTTATTAGTAATAACCTCAAAGAATACAGTTCAATCGGTGTTATATCTTATTTTAGTTTTTTTATTATGCTCTTTATTATTTATTTATTTAGGTGCAGATTTTATTGGTTTAATAATTTTAATAGTATATATAGGTGCTATTGCTGTTTTATTTTTATTTGTTGTAATGATGTTAAATATACGTCTATTAGAAAATGCTTTTAATTTTACAATATATATACCAATTGTTATATTTCTTAGTTTAATTTTTATTTTACAAGTAATATATTTTTTTTTTAATATTTTTAATATAAATGAAATGGAAAGTTTAATTTACTATTTTAATTGAAATTTTTCTAATAATATACAAATGAGTTCAATAGGTGAATTGCTTTTTAATAGATTATATATATTATTTATAGGAGCAGCTTTTTTATTATTAATTGCAATGATAGGTGCTATAGTATTAACAATGGATGAAGAATTAATAATTATTGAAAAACAAGAAAAAAATAGATTTTTTTCTGTTAACATTAATTGGAAATATTTTAAATAATCATGCAATTTATATATATATATATAGTTTTTATATTTTCTATTACACCTATATATATATATATAATTTATTTAACGAGACAATACCTTTCAAAGATTTATTATTTTTTTTCATTCTTATTATTTTTTTTAATTATATTTTTTTTAAATTTTTTTTTTTCATGTTTTTTTTTAATTATATTTTTTTATAATTTTTGACGTTTTTTTAAATTTTTTAAAAAATTAGGTCATACTGTTTATTTTAAAAAAATTTCAATATATATAGCTTTTTGACAATACTTATGTATGTATATGTATAAATTTATTTTTAATATATATGTATATATATGTATTACTATTTATAATTATATATATAAGATGTTTGATTTATATATGTTTAAAATAATTATAAATAATTTTTTTATTTTTTTTTTTGTTAAACATTCTTTTTTTTTTTTTATACAATTATATAATTTTATAATTATTTTAAAAAAAATATTATTTAATTTAAAATTTATTGAATTTTTTTTTTATATATACAATTTATTATTATTTAAAAAAAAAGATTTAAATTATAAATATTTAGATGATCCTGTAATTTTTCGTAATAAATTTTTAAAAATTCATACAAATATAAATTTTTATATAAATTTAATATTTGAAACTAAATATTATATAAAAAATAAAAAAATTTTTTTTTTATTTTTATTTTTTTTTTTAGATAATTATATTAAAATTTTTATATGTAAAAATTTTAATATAATTATTTTAAAAAAATTTGTACAAAATATATATAATAATAAATTAAATATATGATTATATATTTTAAAAAAATATATAATATTAATTTATTATTATATATATTTTATAGTATTAAATTCTATTTATTGTATTATAATGTTTAGTATATATTTTTTTTTTTTTCTTTTTAATTTTTTAAATAAAATAATTAAAAAATATGGTTTTATTATAAAAATTTTAATAATTATTTTATTTCTTTTTTATTTTTATTGAATTATAAATTATTTACTATTATTACTATATAAGCATTATATATTATATATACCTTTATTTAATATTAAAGAAAATTTTCGTTTTCTAAACTTTGAATGAATTGATTTACGTAATTATTTTAATATAGTAAAATTACATAATGTTTTAATTGATCTTAATATTCATAATAATATTTTTTATAATTCAATAATAAAACAATTAAATTTTAGATTGAATAATTATAATGTTAAATTTTCTCCTAATTTTAATGTTAATTTGTTTACACATATTGATTATAATAAATTAGATATAAATAAAGATACTGTATTATTAAATAATATTTTTGAAAAATGAAATAAATATCATGGAGCTCAATTTTTAAAGCGTTGAAAAAAATATAAAAGATTATTAAATTGACATTTACGACATTTATTTAAAGGTAAAGATTGATATAAATCAATGAAAAAAGAACGATTAAGAGGATCTAATCTTGATTTTTTTAATAGTGGAAGATATTTTGAAAATTCAAAAAATGAAATATCTAATAATTTAGGTGTTTGAGATAATTTACATCAAATTAAAAAATTACCTTATAATAAAGAAAAAAAAATACAATTTCAAAAAACTCAAGCTTGATATACATATTTTAAAAAACGTCATACGAGTAAAAAAAGACCTCGTTTTCATTTATCTACTTATATAAAACTAAAACATGTACCATTAGGTCATATATATAAAGAATTAAATATGTCTTTTATAGAAAATTATAAATTAAAAAAAATAAAAGAAATAACTTTTGGATTTGAAAAATATTTTAATAAAAATAAATATATTGATAAATCACTTTTTTTACTAAAAAATTGATTTATTGAATGAAAATATTTTAATTGACATAAATATAAAAATAAAGTATTTTTTTTTAAGAAATTATATAGAGATTTTATAACTGAACAAGGAGGTTTCGTATCAAAAAATAATATACCTAGTTTATTAGTTACAGAAATGCGTATACACAGATTACCGCCAGATACTTTAAATACAAAAAGATTTTTTCAAGATTATATTAGCATGAGTCTAACAGACGAAATGAGTCAATTTATTTATTATAAAGATTTATCAAAAAAAAGTTGTATAAAAAATATTATTTTTAAAGTACGTTATATTTATAAGAAATATCCATATAAGGTTAATAAAAAAAATAAATATTACTTATATGTTGTTAAAAATTATTTTAATGTAATAGATACAGGTATAAAAATTTCAAAAAAATTTTTTTTTTTTGAAAGAAGTAAATTACGTAATTTTAATAAATTAGGACACCGTTTATTAAATAAAATTGATACAGTATATTGTAATCAATTATTAAAATATAAATATTGAGATAGAATTTTCTATTTAAAGAGACTAAATAAAAGAAATTTAGATTTTTGAGGTTTTTTTGATTATTTAAAAGCAAATAAATATATACTTTCTAATGAAAAAAATGATGATTACTTTACAACAGTTTTCTTAGATCGTTGAAAAAAGGATTATTATCATATGCGTATTTATTTATTACGTATTATTGCATTTTTACATTATTATACAGTTTATAAAAAAATTAAAATAAATAATAATTTTACATTACTAGATTGAATTAGTGATATTAAAGTGGAAGGTGCTCCTGTAAATTTAGAAAGTTTAAGTACATTAAATAGTTTAAAATTCTTAAATGAAATGTCTAATAAAAATAAAGTTAAAGATATAATGGATGATACAGCAGGGCAAGAGCAAGAACAAATAAATGAAACTTTTTTTTATCATTTTAAATATCGATGGCATATAAAAGAGTTATTAAATTCAGGTGGTATAGACTCCTATGGTAATAAGGATAAATTTATGTTTATTATTAATTTATTTTATAAAAAATTTAATAAATATTTTATTGAATATAATAAAATAAATGAATATAATAGTAAATATAAATTTAAAATTAAAAGTTATAAAGTAAAAGTATTAAGAAAAATTAAAAATTTAAAAAAATATTTTTTTTTTAATACAAAAAGAAATAAAGGTTGACGTATATTTTCTTATTTAAATACATTTTCAATAGGATTTCATATAAAACATTTATTATGACATTCCCCTTATTCTTATCTTTTATTTAAAAAAAATAATATTTCAAATAATGAAAATATTATTAAATCATTTAATTATTATTATTATTATAATAGAACAAAATATAGTGTAGTAGATTATAATTATATTTTTAATTTATTTTTAAATATTTTAGATATTAAAGAAGAATGAGCTTTTTATTTAACAGATAACGTTGAATATGCTATAAATAGTAATATATTAAATTTAACTTTTTATTATGTTTATAATTATGGTAATTTTTTTTATTTTTATTTAAATGAAATAGATATTTTTAGAATTTTTAATTTTTTATTAAAAAGTTATTATGATAATTTTTTAATAAAATTAACTAGATATCGTTATATATTAGAATTAAATGATTACACAATATTTAATGTTATTTTACGTTATTTAAAACAATGATATAATAGTTCATATATAAAAATACGTTATTTTATATATCAAATACATGAAACATATGTTAAATATTTAAAACGGAAATGATTACATTTTTTCCGTAAAAAATATTGAATAAGAAGTCGTGTAGATTTAGTTCCTTTTTGATTTTTCTTTGATTATTATATAAAATGTTTAATAAAATATTTATTTAATAAATATTTTGTTAAATGACATTTTATAATATGATGATTAAATTATAGATTAAATTTTTCTTTTTTTTTTTTTTTTGACTAATGATTCAAAAATATAAATATTATAATATTTTATTTATAAATAAAGTATATATTTGATCATATATACTTAAAAATATAGATATAATAATTAACATTTATAATTATATTTTTAAGTATTTTATTATATTTTTTTGATATTTAAATATAATTTTTAATAATTTTATATTCTTAGTATATACAAAATATAATATTAAAATGATGCTTTTTTTATATAAATTAATTTTATTTAATTATTTTTTTTATATTAAATTAATAATAATAAATATTTTAAATTACATTGTAGATTTAAAATATTTATTATTATTAAAATTTAATACATTAGAATATTTAAAAAATATTTTAAATTATATTTTTAAATATATACAAAATATTAAAAATAAAATAATATATAATAAATCTAATTATTATTATTTTAAAAAACAAAAATTAATAAGAAAAAAAAAAAGACGTATTCCTTTATATTCTTTTTTAAGTACAAATTTAAAAAGAAATTGATTTTCTTTAAGAAGTCGTACAAGTAATTTTTTTGTTTTTCATAATTTATATTTATTAAATATTAAAAATATATATGTTATAAATAAAAATTTTGACTTTAATAATTTTCTATTTATAATATCAAATTCAATACCTATTGTAAATAGAAAATTATTAAAGTCAAACGTTTCCTTTTTTTTCTTATATTATATATATATAATATTTTTTATAATAATATTTTTTATTTATAAAAAATATTTTAATATATTTTTTATAAATAAAAAATATTATGTTCAAGATTTACATTTACATATTAAAATAAAAAAAAGTAGGAATATTTTTAATAATATGACTGTTTTTAGTAAAAAAAATTTATATATGTATAAATTTTTTTTATTTAAATATTCTAAATATTTAAATGTATTAAATATTTTTTATAATAAAAAATATTTATGATTAAAAAAATTTATTAATGTTAATAAATTTTTAGATTATACTTCTTATGACCAATTTTATATGAATAAACCAATATACAAAACAGGGGTGGTCCTTGCTACATTTGTTAATATTAATAGATTTAATTATAATATTAAAAAATTTACAAAATTTTTTTTAAATAAAAAATATCCTTTAATAAATTTTTTTAATGAATATCTAATGTGTTATGAGTTTTTATTTAAAAAAGAAAATATTATTTTTAAATATCAAAATTTTACTGATAATATATATTTTAATTTTGTTTATTTTTATTGATTAATTTTAATTCCTATTTTTTTTTTTCAATATATTTTATTAAAATATCATTTAAAAGTAAATATGAAAACCAAACGTCGTTTAGTTTATATTTTAAAAGCATCTATGGATACTATAAGATTATTTGTAAAAATAAATAAATATTTAGGTAGATCATTTTTTAAAAGTGTTTATAAAAGTAAAAGATGAAGAGATCCTAGCCATGTATTTTTAAATAGAAAAAGAACAAAAAGATATCATTATAGTACTAATTTTTTAAGATATCGTAAATTGTATTATAGATTATCACCTTTAGGTTCTTATTATTATTGATTTTCAAAAATAAATTTAGTACAATATTTAATCTCATATAAAAATTTTTTCTTTAAAACAATAATTAAATCATATTATTATATGTGATTAGCTTTATTGTATTGATTAATCTTTTTTTTAATAATTATTAAATATTGTAATTATAAATATATAAATAAATTTAAATTTATTTATATAAAAAAAAGTAATTAAATCCTTAAGAGGAGAAAAAATAGGAATTAAAAGCAGCGAAAAAAAAAAATGAAATATATAATATTTTCAATAGATAATCATATCCAAGAATTCTTATTCATAATAGAATATACAAAAGGAGAAAACAGAAATATATTAGGTGAACTTATTAAGTTAAATAATTTATGTTATATTAAAGATTTTGATTTTGATTTTTTTGAAGTTGTAGAAGATCCTAGCATAGCACTAAGTAATGAAGGTATTTATATTTATAAATACGAATCATTTACAGATGTTATGAATAGATTAAATATAAGGTTAAAAGAAGATGACGCTGAAAATTTAAGATTAATAAATAAGGATATTTTTCATATTATGTTAAATAAAAATAGATCGGAAATTATGTCTATAATTCATAATAAAGAAGGTAAATATTATGAATTATTAAAAAAATTATTTGAATCAAAAAAAAATAAATAAAAAAAATGGGGCATTCTTTAAAACAAAGATTATCAATATATAAGATATATAAATTAGATATATGGGGTATTGTTAGAAATTCATTTCATATAGAAGCTAGATGAAGAAATTTTAATTATAGTAAATTAACTAGAAAATATAAAATGTATAAAGAAGCTCAAAAGCATAATTTAAAAAAAATTAAAAATAAAAGATATGATGCGATTTTTGGTAAAAAATTAGAAAGAATTTATGTATATAAATTAAAAATTTATAAAATGTTAATAAAAAAAGTTTTTAAAATTAAACCATCTAAAAAAATTAATAAAATTTGTTTATTTTTTTTTAATAGAAAAAGAAAAAAAAGGAATTTTGATTGATGAAAAAAAAAATATTTTATTTATGAAGTTAGAGATACTTATATTAAAAAAAAAAAATACACATATAAAAAAGAATTTGTAGATATTAGACTGGCTAAAAATTTTTATATAATATATACTTTAAAAAAATTAAAAAAAATAGTTAAAAAAGCTAAAAAAAAAGATGGTGTTTTTGAAATAAATTTAATAAGTTTAATGGAATGTAGTTTACCTGCTTTTATTTATCGTGCTTCGTTTTTATCTAATATGTTTGAAAGTTTAAATTATATAAAAAGTAATAATGTTGCGGTTAATAAAACTTTCAAATGTTATGTATCATATATTATTAAACCTTTAGATTTAGTTACTTTTAGAATTTGAGAAAAAAATTACATCTATTGAACTTTTTTTAAAAGATTAAAAAAAAAAGCTTTTTTATTCTTTTTTCCAAAATATATGTATGTATCTATAAGTTTTTTTTTTATTTTGTATTTGTATCCACCAAAAAAATTAGATATAATAAATCCAATTTTTATGGATTTTTATAAAGCAAGTAGTTTTTATAAATAAAAAAAAAATGTTATTATTATATATTTCTATAGTTCAGTTAAGTAAGTATAAAATTTATATAGGGCATAGTATTAATAATACTGTATTATCATCTTCTTGATTAATTTTTAAAATAAGGGGAAGAATTACAATTTTAAATTTATTTCATACATTAAAAATGTTAAAATTATCATATGTTCTAATAAAATATGTAATTAATAAGGGTTTGCCTTTTTGGTTTGTGGATTTTGATTTAACAAAAGAAGATATAATAAAAAATAGTGCTTCTAATACAGGAGAATTTTATGTGACGCGTAGATGAATTAGAGGTCTTATTTCTAATTTTTATGTTATAACTAAAGAATATAGATATTATTTAATGAAAAAAGCATTTATAAATAGTAATAAGGTAAGAGATCTTTTTGATAAATGAATATATTCAAGATTTTCTTGACCGCGTGCAATTTTTATTTCAAGTACAGAAAATTCGTATATAATAGCTAAAGAAGCTTTAAGTGCGAAAACACCTAGTATAGGATTAGTAGATGTTAATGTAAAAAGTTATATTTTTAATATACCAATACCATGTAATGATGATTCGTTAGAATCTATTACTTTTATGCATAATATAATTATGCAATATATTATGCAATGTAAATATAAGAAAGTTTTAATTTGGTATTATTTTAATAGAAATATAGAACGATTTAAAACTTTAAGTTATTGATTAAAGAATTTAGTAAAATTAAAAAAAAAATTAATATATAAAATTAATGTAAAAAAAATATTTTTACCAAATATTATTAATAATTATAAAAATTTTAATTATGGTTTTAATTTTCTTTTTGGACGTGGTGCGAATTTAAAGTTATCTTTAAAACAAAAAGATATAAATATAGAACATAATATTTTTATATATGATAGTTTTTACGATTTAAATAAAAATTTTATATATAATAAATTGAATGTAATAAATTATAAAAATTTTTCATATAAATATAGAATAAAATTTAAAAGAAAATTTTATTTAAATAAGATAGAGGGAGTAAGTGTTTTTAAATCTTTCTTAAATAACTTTATTAGATTAAGTGATTTTTCAGTTAAAAAATTTAAACATGCTATAATAAAAAAAAGAATAAAAATGGAAAGAAAAAAAGTACCATTGACTTTTAAAAATTTTTATACTTTTATATTTTTTTTTTATTTAAATAAATTTAATATTATGATTGATAGTTTTATTCATAATAATATTAATTTACATTATTTAGTTAGACTTTATAAAAAAAAAAAAAAAAGATTATTATATTATAATAATAAATTTTTAGAAAAAAATAAAGATATAAATTCATTTGATTATAAATATATATATGCATTTAGATATAAAAGTAAAAAAATATATAAATGGAAAAAAAAAAGAAAATATGATAATATATATAAAAAAACAAAAGATTTAAATGAAGATTTAAATTTTTTGTTTTTTTATTGAAGAAATTTAGTAATTTTTTTAGGTTTAAAATTAAGAACAAAAAATTCTAAATTTAAACCTAAATTTAAAAAAAAATATAGATATATAGTTAAATTAAATAAAGTATAAAAAAAATGAAATTATTATCATTATTCTTTTTATTATATAAATTAAATAAGAATTATTTTAGAGTACAAAAATTTTTTATACAATTTATAAGTAGTATATTTTATGGTTTTTTTTATTTATTAGAATATATAGCTATATTTTTTTTTGAAAAAAAATATATGTATATGTTTGTTATATATATATATTTTATGAAAAAAAAAAATAGTAAAAAAAAAATAATTAAAAAACAAGAAGAAAATAAATATATTAAATTTTTTAATAAATTATATTATCGTCGAAGAATGTATTGAGGTTTAACAGTTGTTTATATACATATATTTTTACGTAAAATAAGGGAAACTAAAAATTATATAATTTATTGAATAAATACTAGAATAATTAGGGGTTATATAATATTAAAATGAAGAATACGTGTTTATAGTTTTTTTTATTTTTTTTGATATAATTATCGTTTATTTGCGTATTATAAACGTTTAAAAAAAAAATTAAGAAAAAGTGTACTTTTTTTAGTTTATGTTTTTTCGTATATTAAAATTAAAATTAAAATTAAAGTTAGTTTAAAAATTATTTTTTTATTGGAAAAATTAAAAAAAAAATGAAAATAATATATATGATTAAAAATTTATTAAATGGAATAAGAACATTATTATTAATATTAAAAATTTTTAATATTGAAGATTTATTTTATAATTTTTTTAATGAAATAATTTTTAATAATATAGGAGAAAATGGAAATGAGGAGGAAAATAAGGAAAATAAGGACGATTATAATAGTGAAATATATAGAAATTCTTTAATGTTAAAATTTATAGGTGCAGTAACTTTTATTTGTTGATTAAAGTTATCAAAAGATGAAATGGGCTATGTATTTCTTGCTATTATTTTAAGTGAAATATTAGAAAAAATAGTAGAAAAAACAAAATAAAAAAGGGATTAATTTTACTTTATGTAAATTAATTTGAGTTAGTGGTTGTAACTTTGTAGGTCGTATTGTGTTGCTCGGTAACAGTTTTGAGTTTTTTAATAAAAATAGGTTTTTGATAGTAAATTATTATGAATATTTTAAAAATTAAATGAACATTAATAATATAATAATTAGAGATAATATTTTGTTTTTTAACTATAAAAAGGAAAAAAAAAATTTTAGGTGATGAAAAGTATATGATTAATAAATATAAAAAAATGATTTATTTATTAAAAATAATTAAAATAGGAATAAACTTATGAGAAGATGCAGTAGAAAATAATAATCTTTGTATTAATGA
>Ga0209620_1000008_pt1 | contig 15914 bp, 28 predicted proteins | sample TexAe_OM1H0_O1_FD_187934 | JGI IMG/M metagenome (GOLD analysis project Ga0209620, IMG submission 187934) | Forest soil microbial communities from Davy Crockett National Forest, Groveton, Texas, USA - Texas A ecozone_OM1H0_O1 (SPAdes) (version 2) | ecosystem: Environmental > Terrestrial > Soil >...
TAGCGTCTTTAATGTTCAGGCCCATGATATTTCCTTATAGAGATTTGGTAAAGTTCAACAAAGTGATTAAGCTTGACAATCAGCAAGACAAGCAGCATAACCTGCAATATCAACAGCACTGTCATGATGATTAGGATTGTTTCCAAGTCGTGCTACCTTTTGCAAAACCTGGAAGATAGCAACATCAGCAGGAGTAATTGCTGCATCGCGATTACTTACTGCGAGATAGTTATTCCAAAGATTCGCAATATGTCCGAAATTATCTTCAGGATTTCCGTAATTTGCATTACGATCATGATGAGTAATCGTCATTGCTTCTTGAAGAAGACGTGATCGTGGAGTATCAGGAAGTTGCTTCTGTTCAGTGCGAGCCATTATTTAGGCGCTCCAAGTTTAAGCTTCAATGAATTGAGTGAGTTACCTGCAATTGCAGATGGCGTAGGACTTGCTTGATTTGCGACCGATACATTTCCTTTCATGATATCAAGTAGTGAGGGATTAGTTAGTTTTTCCAGTACGGCACCCGAACGAGAACCAGTCGTGATGTTATTTTGATACAGCGTGCTGGACCCAAACGAATGTTTTCCATTCTTGACTTGGGCGTATACAACATCGTCAAAGTATTTAGCAACATTTCTACTGGAATTACGAGACCCCATAACAGGTACCACACGTTCTTTTCCGTCTTCCAACTCAGCAGTTGTTTCATGAGTAATAAGAATTACATGACATTTCAATTGCTGCAGATACGATAGGAACATGTCAATGAATTTAGCAAGATTACCCCAGTCATCTGTTTGCATCTTGTACATCTCATCTTGCTCTTTCGTGATGTGCGCAATGAAACTGTTGCTCAACTGTGTTCCAGAGTCAATTACAACAATCGTTCCGATCGGGAGGGTTGCGAGACAAACTTCTTCAATTGGCTTGGACAGTTTCATGCAAGCAAGACAGTTCACTTTGCCGTGTTCTTCACAGATCTTACAGACTTGACCTTTAATAACCTTAAGCATTGTTTCCGCGGCAATCGGCCAACCCCGCGTATCCGGAATGCTAATGATATTGATTCGCTCTTGCTGTGCTTTAGGTAATTTAAATAGAGTATCCTTTCCTGCTTCCAAGTCAAACCAGAGTAGGTCGAAGTCCGTAGACAACGCACCAACAATCTCAGTCTTCCCGGTTTTAGGTGGACCATATACTAGAACTCTGCGAGTTGTGCTAGGGGAAAGGCTACTTAGTTTGGCCATTGTTGCTTTCCTCCATTTCAATGCCAACTTTCAGTTTCATTGCTGCGTCGTGGAATTCATTGGATAGATGCTTGAACAATTCGTTTACATTTGAATGCAGAACAATCTGATTCGCATCATTAACAATCACAAGCTTTGCTTCAGCAAGATCAAGTACAAGCTTTTTCTTAGTTGCAGATAGTGCACTAAAGAATTCAGTCTTAATGCCAGATTCGAGATGGATGAGATATGCGAGATGGTCGGTGTTGAGTTTCATTTAGTTTCCTTTTTCGTTAGCATGCAGTAGTATATCATCTACTAATTTCTTACCTGCCAAACTAATTTCTACTAGTACAGAATTAGGAGATTGACGAGGTTGAAGAAAACCTTTGTGTAGTAATTGTATTACATTACTTTGCCACAGCTGATCGAATCCATTAAGATCCAATCCACCTGTTCTTTTACTGGCATCCAATAAAATATTTACGTGAGCAATAGTAATAATCATATTAATCTCCAGTATTCCGTGCTACTTGCTTTTCAATAATATCAGCTAGCTCAAATCTATGTGTATATCTAGCTTCCGCTGCTTCCAGTTCTTCTTGTTTCTCAATCATCGGTTTCGCCAAGTAACTTGTACTAAGATTGCATACATTGAAGTATTCACATTCTCGGAAGAAATCATTGCAGCTCTCGCCGCGCTTAGGATAGAATCCAATCTCTTCATATCGGACAATATCTTCCACATCGAATACTAGACTGCGGATCCATTCAGCGCGCTGCCCAAAGGACTTAGCGAAAGGGAGACAAGAAAACTCTAGCGTAGTCGTGCTATATACAAGATAAAGCACAGAGTAGGAAGATATACCAGGAAATAGTGAGTCGAGTACAACAGAGTATCCGAGAGCTTGTCCTGAATTCTTATAAGCGGCGGTACTAACTTCCCGCATCCACGTAGTCTTACATTCAAGAACAACGATCTCACCAGTAACTTTGTTCCGCAATACAGCATCAACAAAGCCACGATATACAAAGCCATCAAACACGTTAACAGCAAAACCCAACTCACAAGCGGGTTCCAATTGTCCGGTAGTTGGATTTGGTACATAGACTAGCTCATACTCTTCCAAGAATCCAGATTTACGAAGTGCAATGAACTTACGAATGCACTGAACCGCTTCGCTGAAACTTTTGTGGCGCTTCGTATCCGTATCATAAAGACTCGACGCATCCCACATTGCGAACATGCGTAGTGTAATGTCCCGGTAGCTGCGTTGTTCAAATACATCTTGAATTCCCTGTCCAACTACGTGCCCGAACGCGAAAGTAACGCCAGCAATTTCATCCTGACTTGCTCTTTCGGATTTGAGTTTGTAGAGTTGGAACTTTCTTGGACAGGCGTGGAGTGTGAGGAGACTGGAGTAGCTAAGTAGTTGGATTCGCTGGTCAATGGATCCAGAGATTGCTTTGATTGGATCGCTTCCGCCGGCCACAATACTTGTTCCAGGTGCTGCGAATTCCGAATCTGATAGTTCACTATCGTCGAGAAGAGTACCGAACTTGCTGGCGCTTGGTACTTCACTGGCTTCCAGAACCGCGTCTGATAGGGATGTTGCTTTAAGTCCCATTCGTATAACTCCTTTTGCTCGTCAATTGTGAGATAGTTAAGTAGTTTAGTTAGTTCGTATATATCTTCCACACTGTTGTCTATGCCGAGATAGGACATTAACAGCGGTGCGAAGATTTTATTGTTCCGCGAGGATGCGGATAAGATCCAGGATGGTTCCAAGAAAGATGCTAAATAATGAAACCTCTTGTCTCTGGTTGTATAGCCGAATTTAATTGCTCGGCGCACAACGAAAACAAGAGGTCGCATGGTTTTAGAATCCTGTTAATTTTTTATGCTGAATTTATTTGAGAAATCATCCCAACTGCGTACATAAGTTTGAAACTTGGGAACATTGTGATAATACATACAACCAACTATCCAAGCTCCATTAACTTTCATACTGCAAAGTCCATTGTATACATATTCATTTTGAGTACGATTATGAACTACAGTCTCACCGATTTGAATTTGACGCTGTATATCAGACATAATATCTCCTAAAATCCTAGTGCTGCATTAGTTACAGGAGCTTTCTTGCCGCCGCTCTTAGTCGCACTCTTAAGCGTAATCGCAGCAAGATCAGTATCAACAATCTTTTCCAGCCCACTAAATACTACTTCCATTTGTTCCTCGGAGAGCAGAGTTACTTGCTCAGGATACTTATGGACAGTGCTCCAGATATCATGAAGCAATTGTGGCATTCGCGGATGAGCTGTATGAATTGCTTCTTGCAGTTCAGTAATTTTATCTACTACAGCTTGAAAGTTGATTGTTCCTGCGCTTTCCTGTTGCGGCGATTTCGAACCAATGTTGATAGCTTTAGTTGTCGCACTTGCTTCAAGAGCCACAAGTTGTGAAGTGACATTTGCCTTCCCGGTTTGCTCATTTGTTCGTGACGGGATTGTTGCAGGTAGTGCATTGGTTTGTTCCTTTCGCTGCAAAGAGGATTTGGACAATTCGTCCATTACTTGGTTATCAGATTCTATTTGAGCGGCAGTAGCAGTTAGTTTCGCACGTATAGCATCTAATTTACTTGAGTTTAGTGGCATTTTGTTCGATCCAATCTTGAACTTCCTTAGCTACTTTAATGTAAGCAGCACTGGGTGTACCCTTTACTTCCTGTCCTGGTACGAACGCAGACCATATCTTTGCGCGCAGTAAGGAAGGAAGTGTATACCAATGTACTTTACAACCCCACATCGATGGCGGCACATTTTTAGTACATCCAGGCCAGTGACAGTGATGTTTTCTTGTCTGACCTTGGTTAAAAATGTACTTAACTTTCTCGCTAATCGAGCTCATCATACAATCCTTTCTTCTCAGCAATCCATTCAGATACATGTAGTTCACTGTACTCAGTTGGACCTAGATTCGGATTCCGCACAATCTTAGTTACCTGAGAAAGTGGATACCAAGTTGCGCCGCGCATAGGAGATTCATATGCAATCGCATCCGGCTTGGTCTTTACTTTAACTGCAGTAAATAGTACAGCTTTATCAGTTTCGCGGCCGAGATCACCAATGAGAATTGGCATATCAACACTCCTGTTTATTCTTGATCTGTTGAATCTCAGTGCCTAACTGCATCTTCGCTGCAATAATTTCAGCATCGCTAGGTACAAAGTCAAATGCCACCATATCCAATGCCTTTGATAACTCGGCCGGAAGTGGTGGCTGATCGCGAACTACACTTTTAAGATCACTGAGGCTTAGTGCAACATCATACTCACGGAGAATATAAGTGCAAACTATAAAGCCAGTGCGAGTCCTATGCGGTGCAGTTGATTTATATAGTACGCCAGTCTTTTTCTGGGCGGCCCGTACCTGCTTGTACGTATTATCCTCATTCTTCTCTTTGTTAACTGCTTTGAGAAGACGAGATAGATAGATAGCAGGTACTTCAATTGGTACAGGAACGCCCGGATTTGCGCGGATACGTTCCCAGATTGGTTGATATGTGCGCATTCTGGTTTCGCTTTTGGTGTGGGCTGCAGTTGCAATAGTGGATACTAGAATGGGCTCTAAGATTGTAAGTCCTAAAGCCCACTGTGCTATCTACTTCGGTGCTGGTGCTTTCTTGTGCCTGTTCGGAACAACGAAATGCACATCATTACCGTGATGATATTTCTCTAGTGCCTGAACTAGCAGAGCTAGTCCTAGAAGCAAAAGAGAAACAGCTTTAAACATCAGTCGGAACCGGAGCCTTTTGAGTTGCATCCGGGACGCTGAAGCTAACACCACTTGCTACAGTAACAGTGAACGGATCAGATTCAATACTGGTTTCACCATTCTTGGTGACTTCGTATTGATAAGTACCCGGAGGAAGTTGATCCGGAGTCAGAGTTACGGACGGAGTCGGAGAGAGAAAGACTTGATCCACTGCAGTACCGGCATTAGTAGTGCCAACTACATGGAATTGGAATTGTTCTTCAACCGTACCATCCGGGTAGGACTTGGTAATGGTGATTACGGAAAGTTGCTTGGACATTTGTATTTCCTTTGCGCGATGCGCATTGATTTGGAATAGCGGTGAATGGGGCTGCCTCTTCAGCTCTTATTTATATTGCCCTTGGTCGGGAATTACTGTCTTTTGGTGAAGTTGACCTCATACTATGTAGATCAGTCTTTAAACGAACACTAAGCTGTTCAGAACTTCCCAAGGAGACACTTATGAAAAGAGTAGGTTAGATTCGAACTAACGACTTCACAACAGTAATTTAATACTTACAATGCCCTCTAACCATCTGAGGTACTACTCTTATAGGTGCACACTGGCCGTATCAAATACCTAGGTAGGAACTAATCCGTTTGAAGTACCTGGTAGCTAGCTCAACACGTCTGTTGATTAATTTGCTTACTAGGATATCGTGTTAACTGACTGAATTAACCAATTTATCAGTTCCAGTGCACACTTATAAGAGTGGACAGTTTTTCGTCATGTCCAGGACGCTTCGGAGTTCTATTGGTTGCTATCCCATGCAACTAGTCTAAAGCAGGATCGGAACTCTACGTGAGAACCTACACTCTAGTCATTGTCAGATAGAACATACCCGAATCAGAAACCCAACGCATCCGCAGTAACCAGCGTATCTTCCGCCTTCAATTCATCAGCCTTCTTGGTGAGGAATTCCAAGATCGGAGCGAACTCTTCCAGATCCGGAGTATTGCTACCAACAAAGATAGCCAAAGTTGCCATCAGATTTTCGATGATCTTCTTGCGTTCCGGATTGCCAGTCAAAGGACGGAACTTCTGGACAAGAACACCAACTCGCGCAGCAGCAACTTCCGGAGTGGAATTAGTAAGAGCGGGCATAACTGCAACATATGCCTTTGCAAACTTATCCCAAAGTTCCTTACCGATCGCGGAGACACCACGAATACCTTGCGGGATCTTGGCAATTTCTTCGAACGTGAACTTCGTCCAGGGAATAGTATCCTGCGAAGCGTTTGCATTTTCCGCAACGAAACTACGAACTTCATCAATAATAACTCGCGCCGCAGCTTGCTGGAGAAGATCAAATGCCTTCTTACCGTCCGGAGTTTCAGCATTGTTAATGATGCTAACAAGACCGTTATAGGAAGGAACAGGAATCTTTACTTCAACTGCAGGACGTTGATTACCCAATTCATCCTTGTTGAATCGGAACTTGTAATCTTGCGGGAAAGTCATGCCAGCAGTTTGGGCAGGTGCAAGAGGGACAACATTGGTAGCTTGTTGTTCTTGTTGGACGAGATTTTCAGCGGGTGCAGTGGTCGGAGTGCCGAGTGCCATGGTAATTACCTTTGTTTGCGCTGAGCGCGGTGGTTAGGAAAGTGAACGCTGTTTTTCTTCAGCGAGGTCACAGTGTAGGGCAGGGCGCGGGAGTTGTCAACCCCCACAGCCCCACTGTAGTTAGGTCTCTTTATTCCTGCATGTGATAATTCCCCAAATCTTTATCATCTACGCCCTTGATATATTTGCCTTTGAAATATTCTGCTTTCTCCTGTAGACTGTTACCTTTAATCCGTTGTGAATCGATACCTTTCTCGAATGAGTCTTTTTCACAGATAACCACAAGTTCTTCTCTTGCTCTGGTGACAGCAGTGTAGAGTAGTTCACGTTGGAGCATACGATTATGTGATTGATGGAACACGAGAAAAACTCTGCGCCACTCAGAGCCTTGAGCTTTATGGACGGTAAGAGCATATCCGAGTATTGTATTATTGATTTGACCCGCTTTATCGAGTTTAATTTCGGCATCTTGATCTACCAATTTGATGTGAACAATATGGGACGATGCATGAACACGATCTTCATCTTTAACTGCAGCTTGCATCATAAGGAAATCTACGTCATCGAATTCTGCATTTTCGACGCCGCGATCCTCCTCTTTTCGCGCGCTGCTAGTTTCCATTCCCCAGTATGTTAGTGTCTTGGAAGGTTTCCGAACAAGCTTAGCACCTGCATATAGTGGATTCGGTTCGATCTTTGTAATGATTCCATCGTTTCGTTCATACATTACTTTCTCACCTACAGAGAAATAATGTTTATCGAAACCAGCCACTACTTCCCATACTTCTCTGCCATTCTTGTGTGCGATGAATTGTGCAATGTACTTGTTTAGTTCATCGGTTCCTAGTCCTACATTTTGTGGGATCAGGATCATATCTTCTTCAGGATCGTAACCGCCGGATTGAATAAGTCCAGGGAATAGTCCGTAGCGACCGGAAGGATCAGGGAGACAGTTTCCTAGTACGATAAGTGCATTGTTCGGTGCAATGGTTTTGCTCCACGGTTTGATAACTAGTTCACCTGGAACGATCATTTCTTGGAGAGCAGTGGAATTAATTGTCTTTCCGGAAAGGATTCTGTGAGCGAGCCGTATAATGGGTGACTCCAAAGCCTGACGGTACACTTCAACCAATTCGACTGTGCGAAGCGTTTGGAGTTTAAATCCGAGAATAGCGGGCCCGAATACTGGGGGCAATTGCTGGATATCACCAAGGAATATCTCTTGGTGCGGATGACATAGTGCATCTTGAACCTGCCTGTAAAGATCAGTGCCGATCATGGAACTTTCTTCGTACACCACAGTGTGGATACTGGAAGAGAGAGGATTCATACTGTTCCGTCCTGGACGGAATTCCATCTTATTCTTCTCCTTCCCTGTAGCTTCATCCACTACTGTATAGAATACAGGTTCATATTCCAGAAGCTTATGGATGGTGATACAATTCTCGCGCATGTCTTCCGGCATATTGCGCCGAATATTGTTAACTGCACGACGAGTGTATGCAACTACTACAATTCCTGGAGTTCCGGCGCGCAAATGTTTATGGTCTTCCGCACTGTAAACTCCGCATATATTGTTCTGGATCTGATAGGATACTACGCCTTTCATGCAAGTAGTTTTACCAGTACCGGCTGCACCAATTAGGATACAGTCTTCCCGGCCGCGACCTGCTACCTGGACGAATTCCAATTGCTTTGTGTTATAGGTGATTACATTGCCGTGGCGATCGGTGAACTGGTTGTTTGCTTCGCGCTCTACTGTCTTTATAGCGGACAGTGCAATATCATTTACATTCGCTACAAGAATAGGAATATTGGTGACGTTAGCTTTGCTGCGCTCAGGACGAACTAACTGAAGTTTAATTTTCTCTTTATCTCTGCGAAGTCCAAACGGATCACGAAGAGATTCCAGTGTAAGTCCTGGAGATGCGGTTCCTACGTATGGTGCTGGTGCTGGTGATTCTACAGTTGCAACTGATCCAGTATCGGAAATAACAGTATCTGGTACGGAATCAGAACTAAGCAAAGACGCCTTCGGCCTAGCTGCTTCTTCTCTAATTGTTTGAGATGTTGCGGCAGCTAGTTCAGTTTTCAGTCTGATCTTGTCGAGAATTGATTTATTCAGTGGCATTTTGTTTTCTTTCAAAAGCAGTACAATCATCGTACAGCCAGATTTTAATGTCTAACAACCTACAGTCACCTGTATCTTGATGTACAGGAAAATCTGAATATTTGCAGGATACACAATCTTTATCCTGAACAAGAACTCGTGGATGAATTTGTCTAATTGGAATTACATTGTTGCGTTGAGAGCCAGTCATAACTTACCAACCTTTCTTGTCAACAGTTATGAGAACGAAACCCATATCATCACTTGTTCGCTTACGAAAAGACATAACAAGTCTGGGATTATTCAGGCGATTGATGCGACCAGAATCTAGACCATCTAGGAATACGATCATGAATTTCAGTGAATTGATGCAGATACACATTCCTTTCCGGAGCGCGAAGAACTTATTCGCTGTCCAATCCTGTCGGAAGTATAGTTGCAGAGATTCTCGGTAGGGATCAAGATCGTAGATGAATGCGCAATCGGTTAGGGAGAGTAATTCTGGAAGTTTGTTTGCTGTTACGGCTGCGTTAACCATTTTCTTGCTCCCCTTCGGTCGCGGATACGGTGGATGTTACGGATTGTTCAGATTCTGCTTTCCTGGCAGCAAGAATATTTTGTGCTGCATCGTATCGAATTTTCGCTTTCAGATATTCCATCGCAGTGCTAAACATCGCACGAACAGGTGCGGTAGTTGGTGCGTTACTGACAATTACGTCCAAGTTCGCTGCAAAGATATCTTCAGAATCTGGTTCTGCGGCGCCCGGTTTCGCACCTGGGAAATTCCAGATAGGAACTTTATTACGTCCAGGAAGTCCACTGATATCTCCAAGAAAGCCAGCCAGATAGTTACGTGCACCATCCAGAACAGCATGGAGTTTCTGGGAATAAATGGAACCAGGATCAACATTTTCATAACAATGTTCAGCACATTCCTCTAGATCCGCGCGAGGGATTGTGAAATAACGCTTATTCGCTGCAGCGATGATTATGTTTTCCCAGTAGTCAGAGATTGGAACTTGCAAGCCATCCACTAGAGTAGTTCCATGCGGGAAGTTACCAGCTAGACTTGCCCACTTTGCTAGATCATTTGCATAGCTGGAAATATCAGTATGCGGAGATTTAATCATCCGCTCCAGTGCGCTTTCGCGGAGGGAGAGTTTCTTTACATTCGCCGCGAATGAATAGTTCTCTTTGAAATCCTCATAGTTATCCAGCCAGCTTTGAATCCAGTAACGTGCATTCTCCATTATGCAAGATTCATTGGTGATTGCGATCGCCGCGAACACTTCACCAGCTACATTGATACTGTTCATTCGGGAGAGACAGATTAGTAGTTTCTCCATGTTATTGGCTACTATTGCATCCGTTTCAGGTGGAGCATAGCGGGCAGCTACTCTGAAGTGTACGCGACCGCTGCTTTTCAGTAGTGCGGTGAACAGGAGGTAGGAATCTGTTGGAGTTAGCTCATGTGCTGCCCATTTTCGAGCATATGTGAACAGAGTTCTCTGAGGTGCATCAAAGATTGGATGATGGCTTTCGCGGGAAGTTAGAGAGATTGGGAAATGATTGATGTGGAGGTCAAGTCCACTGAATGCGCAGATTATGTGTGCCATTCTTGTTACTCCATCCAGAATGCGTCATCCAGACCATAACAATCCGGCGGAGTTACTGCATCGCCGAAATTATCCATTATATATCCGCATAAACCGGAATACGCAGGTCCATAAGCGAAACATAGATATTGATAGTAATAAATAAGTGAATATCTGTAAGTCATGGTACGAATCTCCTGTTAAGTGCGATCAAATAGTTTCTTTAGTTGAGGAAACTTCTGTTCCATTTCGTTCATGCAACTGATGCAATATGCAATTGTTGCTTGATGATTGAGTTTCTTTCCTGTTTCAATCATCTGTATCCAACGTGCATAAGAATTTACAACATTATCCCATTCATGTTGTTTCTTTTCACGATCATACTTGCGTTTCCAAGCTTCGCGATCGTGAATGAGTTCTTCACTTTTGCGCATACGAATCTCCTTGATTACTATCCACAAGAACAATTCAAATGGATAGTAGAAAAGAGATTCCCGGATTGGTTACCGGGATTGTGCTGTTATTGCTGCCTGTTACTGACCGTTCTTGATTTCATGAGATTGCTGTGTTCCGTGCGATTCGTGAGCTGTGTACACTGAATTCACAAAGTCAACAGCTACAGTAGGTGCTGGCGAATTTAGATCGCACGGGCCTATAAAATCTGGGCTAGTTTCCACATTAGTACAGCCAGCAGTGTTGCTGATATCCGCAGAGTCAGCAGTATTCTGTGCAGATAGTTCCGAGCCACCACATGCGGCAAGAGAAATGATTGCAGCACAGATTGCAGCAGTGAGTGTGATACGAATGTACATGATGTTAGTTCCTTTATTGCCAGTGACTGTGAATGATTGAGTATGCACGTTAACGTGAGAGCGTGAATTTCTTCAAAATATCTGTAGCCCGTGTCAGTTCTTCTGCTGCGCTGGATGGTTGCCTAGCTAGCAGATTCTGCAATAGTACTTGTTTCAACATTGCCCTGCATTCTCCTTTCCATTCCGCTCCTATCATGTGGATACTGAAATATGGAGGGAATTTTACACGGGGATCAACAAACGCTGCATGAGTTTGTCGGAGAGTCCTGGATGCAAGTTCTGAATTTCCGCGCCCTATTCCTAGATACTGTTCTGTGAATAGTCCGGAAACAGGTACAGGACATATGAATATGCAACCACAATCAATTTCTTCCAGGGAATCAATAACTGATTGCGCTTCCGGCAAGAACATATTGTAATTCACAATACCTGTTCCACCGGAACCTTGATCTAGATATCCTGCTTCCAAGTTCACAGCTACAGGAGTATCGGGGAAATGTTGGTAGAGGATATCATAACATAGTCGTGCTTCAGGTGAGTACATTTGTTCTCGGATGTTATGAAATGCTTTGTGGGGACGTGAATGATCTGTCATTCCAATTCTCCTTGTATATTCTTATCATTTGTACTTTGAATTTCTTCATATCCATAATCAAGTGCTTCACTTTTACATCTACGGCATTTTGAATTAGCATATGAATCACTGATAGGTTCTCCATATGCAGGTTGTTTAGCAGTTTGTTTATGTCCGCACTCCTGACATGTACGAATCCATTTACTGTTTTGTTCCATTTGAATTTCCTTGTGACTGTTGCGATTGTTGTGACTGTGACTGTTGTTCTTGCGCTTGGATCTTTGCAAAGAATGCTTCTTGATCGAAACTGGCAATCTCTGCGTCAATTTCCTCTTGTGTTTTAACTCTACGTGCTGGGATTGGATTACCGTCAAAATCCATCTTATCTACAATATTCATACGGGGCTTGGTAGTGTAATCAGGTTCCATCAAACCTTCTTGCAATAGAATTGCTTGCGACTTAAACTTACGATAAGTTATATATAGTAATGATTTACTGTGTGCAATTCCATTTGGATATGCAAGCTCAAAGCAATTCACTATCAAATTAACTTCATCACTTGATAGTGAAGTGCGATATTTAGGTGTAGGTTGTTTATTTGCCATATCAATGCCTAGTTCCTAATTCAGTGGCATTCTCTTCGGTAAAGAATGCTCTACGGATGTAGTAATTATATTCTGCAGTAGTTCCTATTTTTGGATGCAATTGATCTGTAACTAGAACTACATCTATAGCATCGAACAATGCAATTTCAATTCCGAATCGCATTGATACGTCAGTACGCCACAATACACTATCCAGTGTTTCAAAATCTAAAGACCAGTCAACCGATACCAAGATATCAGGTTCTGCAATATCTGGTGTTGATATTGAAATACGTACAATGTAATACAATACTTTCATTTTAATTCCTTTTTGAATGTAGCTGATCCGTGGCACGCCAGCCATGGTGACATAGTACCAATGTGCCATGGAGGGGGCAAGGGGTACGCGCTGACCCCCTGTGTAGAGCTACATTCGGTAAGGGACTAATTACTAACTACTGCCTATCCGCAAAGCGGATCAGTATCTGAGAGTAGGTAACTCTAGAGAGTTCTAAGCGTATATTTGACCCCCACTAAGAAAATACAAAATAAAAGAATACATTTTAAACACCCCTAATACTAATCACTATGATAAGTAGTGCTGCAGTAAGCAGAGTGCTGCGCTATGCGCAGAGAAATAAAGGCAGTTAGAAATGTAGCTGTACCCCAGGGGGCGCGACCAGCCCTCCTCCCCTGCCATGGCGTATTGGCACCGTGTCAACATGGCAATACTGCCACGGTGCCATACGTCACGCGCATCGCATTTGCATTCAATTCAGTTGAAACAAACTCATTCTCTTTTTGCAACCCACCTAGTAGCAGGAATTACTCTTACTAGATGCCATTGACTCAATTTATTAGTGCAATCCATACAGATATTCAATCCATATGGATTCTTCTTGCTGGGTTTCATGTAGCCGAGATTATCCAGTCGTACCCATTTAGCGCATACATTGCAGTGTTCCCATTGCACGCCATCTTCTAGAATTACTCCAGACATATGAATTTCCTTTGCGATATCCCCCGGAATTGAGAGATATTGAAAAGGGCTCTGCTTTTATACAGAGCTACCTAGAGAGCGCAATCAGAACCCGAGCGATTCCTCCGCAACCTTCGGGACAATCTTCTCGCGAATCCTATCCACGATCGGTCCGCTGAGTTCCACAAGCGCAATCACTCTTGCAAGTTCCGCCATTTGTGTAGGATTCAGTTTCGGGAACTTCGCAGCGCACTCCACATAACTGCCGCGATACGCTGCCTGTTTCTGTTCCACGTACTTTTCTTGTTCCGCAGTCAGAGGATCATTCCATCCCTTCGCCACTTGAATGCTGTATGCCAGCAGTGGAGCCATTTCATTATCGAACCAGACTCCAACAGATTCCGCACTAAACGACTTCTCCGACCAGAACTTCGCAATTGCATCTTCTCCGATATCTTGTTCGGTGTATTGAACCGTGCCAGCCCTGTACAAACTCACAACCAGTTCCCGGCGCAGATCATTCACAGCCTGATTCAGAATCCCTGAGAGAATTCCTGCATCATATTCCAACTGCGGCAGAGAAACAGCTGCAATAGTCTTCCCCTTTCCCTTCCCTTCCCGCTTCTCAGGAATCTTTACCCATTCCATTCCTTCCACCTCTTCCAATCCCTTACCATCACTGGCAGTACTGATAAAGAGAACTTCTTGACCTTGAATAACATTGGTGTTCATGATACGAATCTCCACGCGGCGTACCGCGGTACGTGATGCGACATTGCATCTTATTGTCCTCGAATTACCAAGGACAAGGTAGATACAGTCAGCGAATCAGAATCCTGTGAATCGCAGGCTCCAGCGAATCAATCGTTGCCAGAAACCTACACGCTTTCTCACTTGATATACATGCCTGGAAGGATGCAACCAACTGTCCGAATACACAATTACCCTCTCCTCCAGATATTTATTCGCTTGCGATTCAGAACGAACAGAACGATCACACATCATGGCAGTACCTCACACAAACCTGCGTGCTACCGTACTGAGACACAACACAATCATACTCAGCTGAATAACATGCAACCCATTCCAGTGCATCTTGCCAGCTACCGCAATAATGCACTGCGAACATATTATCTGCCGCAGAATCATCCGAGTTCCAGACAGTTACTGTGTATCCCAGATACTTCCACCAAGTGCGCACAACTGCGCGAATCAGTGACTTCCAACCGGTGCGGATCATAGTACGAATCTCCTATTAATTAGCAATTACACGAAACAGAGAGGATATGGAGAATACTCCTAAGGACGAAAATTCTGCAACCTTTTTACGGACTATACTAGTCATAGTTCCGGCATTACAGCCAATTATGTATTACTAACTAGCTGTAATAACTGAGCTACGCATATGCGTACTAGAGAATATCATGGATTGTTAAAGAGCATGTGGTAGCTATGCAGTAATCCTGCTGTAGCCGTGCGCACCGGAGCGCCGCACCAACCTGTTTGATATCAATCATGTCTGTATTAACAAGATCAGCACCAAACCGAACCAACAAATCCATTTGAACACACCGTTCCCTGTCAATTGTTTCTACACTGTAAAGCTCACGTAAAGCAATGTTGCTGCTTTGTAAAGATCCCAGCTGCTAGCCACTGCAAATAGAAATGCGAATCATTCTCATTCTCAATAACGACCGGAGGGGTGAAGACTTTTTTTACTTCTGAGCTAGCCTTTTTGCCTATAGACCCATAAAAATCTTCCTAAATTTTTCAATTTCATCCATCAACCCCTGTCTTCCTTTCTCTATTGTTTCCTTTTAATTACATTATACTGACTTCAATTAGCTGATATTGATTAGCTGTAGACGCAGGAAAAAAGCAGGAACAAACCATGGGACTTTCACGTTCATATACACTGGAGAAATTAGGATTTCATACTGGTGACTCGCTGGTTACCGGTGCAACTGCGCTTCCGGCTCTCAAAGAAAGCAATGAATCCGGCGCAACCGGCCGCAAATTTAGTGTAGCTGAAGAGAATGTATTAAAACTTCTCAGTGATGGACATTCTCAGGAAGTTGTAGCTAATACACTCGGAATTGGTAGCAGTGCAATCAGCCAGTATCTTGCAAAAGATTGGTTCCGTGAAGAACTTGCCGCCCGGAAATCTGTAAAACTTGAGCGGTATTCAAAAATCGATGACGGTTATGATCGCATTGAAGGAAGACTCCTAGAGAAGATGGAATCTGTACTTCCTTTTATGACCAAACCGAATGAGATTATGCATGCGTTAGCGAAAGTTAATGCAGCGAAACGGCGACTTGGGGATTCCAGTAAAGTACAGAATACTCCAGTAACTCAGATCATCAATATTACACTTCCTACCAGCGTAGTGCACAAATTCTCTCGCACACATGATGGACATGTAGTAGCTGTTGATGAAAAGTCACTAGTTACGATTACAAGCAATAGTATGGAAGTTCTTAGTAATACAGTTCTCAGTGCTGAGGACGCGAAGGAGATTCAAAATGCGCAACCACCGAAGCAATTTGCTCTTAAAGGTAGAGGACGTTGATTTGTTTGTAGTAGCAATGGATAATTCTCTTGCTCCTGTTGACGGGAATCCAGTGCGGCCGCTGAGAGCTCCGCAGGAATT
>Ga0209620_1000009_pt1 | contig 12985 bp, 13 predicted proteins | sample TexAe_OM1H0_O1_FD_187934 | JGI IMG/M metagenome (GOLD analysis project Ga0209620, IMG submission 187934) | Forest soil microbial communities from Davy Crockett National Forest, Groveton, Texas, USA - Texas A ecozone_OM1H0_O1 (SPAdes) (version 2) | ecosystem: Environmental > Terrestrial > Soil >...
CCGATACCTCGATTAATCCAAGCATCTACTTTACTTTCAAGTTTGATAATCAATGCTCTGTCTGCTGCACGATCTTGTTCGAGAGCACCAATACGTTCACCTTGAGTCCTTTGCCGTTCGCCTAGAAGAATCATATCTTTAATAGCTAACGTCAGCTCTGATATTTGTTTTTCCACACGTCCCAAGTCCTCTTTAGTCGCTGGCTGTCTATCGTATGTATCAGTCACAGCGGCACTCCTTGCAGATTAGTTAATCCCTTTGCATACTTCTTATTTTCTAATAGAGACAAAACTTCCATTCTTTGTACTGCACCTGGAGTTGAATTGAATGCGAAGTGAACCCAGGAATGTTCAAGAATTAGTTGATCGAATTTAATGAGACCGGAAGCAATGATCTTACGACAGATATCAACAGGAGTTCCGAATGCAGTGGATACAAAATCAATTGCTTCGCCGCGTGGATGCTGACTGGTAGGATTATAAAACTGCGGTAACTTCTGTAAGTCCGGGCAACGATACCAACTATTAATCTTCATCGGAGCCTGCAACAATGCTCTAATCTTTTCCGCTTGCATTGCAGTTTTGGAAATAATCCATTCCATCTGCACAGGAACAGTATTATCGATCCCACTTCGTTCAGCAGTTTCAGAATATTCAACTTCATACCAAGAGAAATGATCGCTGATATTGCCTGCATGCATATTACAACTCCGTATATTTACTGGTTGGTCGGAACAGAAGGTTGTCTGTATCTATTGCAATACCTATTTCCTGTAATAACTTTCCGGCGCCTACTGGAACAACTGGAGTTATAGTTCCTACAGTACTAAGGTAGTATACAGTACCGGGAAGTAGATCACCAGAACCATACGGCCAGATACCGAATGTTTGGATCTCAATACCATTTCCGCTAGCTTGTCCGCCTGTGCAGAATCCAATGCAGGGCTTAGTGTGATTTGTATTATCTGCCAGTCCTAGTGTCATAAGATCTGTGCCAGTAGTTCCATACACAAACTGGCCAGTCTGAATGTCAACTCCAGCTCTTCCGATAAATCGCGCGCCAGTATATGCATCTAGATATTGCTGCATCACTCTGATAGCTGAATGCACATTCTGCAGATCATTGTATATATCCGGATACTTAGTCTGGTCTACTTGTGGATAAGCACTGATCTTTACGTCTGTTGAATATAATGCTGCAGTGCTCATCTCTTACCTCCTACATTGAATCCGATAACTCCTGATTCAAGATGGAATTGACCTTGCAGGCAGAGAGAGATATTCTCACCTTCCTGACGATCTTTGTAATGTCCTTGTTTACTATTAGTACTACCTGGATCAGGAACTAGCACAGGCAGAGATGTGTATGTTTTACCGTAAAGAGATACGAATGCGGTCAGAGAGAACTTAGTGTAATCATAAATGTTCTCAATCCAAACTTCATCCAGAATCAAATTCCGGGCGCGCACGTATTGATATTTTCCTAGCAGTAAGAATCCATTACTTTCAGCGGCGCGTGTATCAAAGTCAACCGTCTTAATAGTTCCATCCGCCTGCAGAAAAGCCATACTTTCTCTACTGATTTCCGTATCACCTAGAACAGTAGGATAGAGCTCAAAACATTGTACATGCGGAATCCGTAACTTACCCATGCGAGTTGTAATAATATCATATACAAGCGCATGAGTAAGACTTGTCATACCGTAACTGATAACTACATATCGATTAGCAATGATAGCTAGTCGCTTTTGCATTGTTGCAGTAAGTTCAGTCTGTACAAATTCCTGTAGCGCATCATTCCAGTCTTCAAACAATTTACCTGAAATGAAATCAGTGACGTCAGTAAGAACTACTGTACTGGTACCAAGATTCACATTCTGGATACCGCTAGTTGTGTATGCAAAATGACCGCTGGTATTTGCATCTACCGTGACAAGAGAGGAATCAGTAATACCACCAGAGCCAACAATTGCTTGAGCATCAAATGGGTAGCGCGAATTACCTGAATAAGTTGCAGCTACGATATTACCAGTACCGTAAATCAGGAAACCTTTAGTGTGTGGCGTACACGTTACAATAGTTCCAACAAGGCCTTGAACTGCGCCACCGCCAGCTCCAGTGATTAAGGAAGGTACAAAGTCTGTCTCAGTGATAGTGGATGACCAGAATACTGCGCCAGCAATACCTGGAGAGGAGAGAATACCGGCAGGATTTGTGGCAGTTGCGGCCGCAGACAGATTGATATTGGAACCACTCACTGATAGAACCGTGGTACCTAACGGCAGTTCAGGAGCAGATACAATCTGTCCGACAAGATTAGTTAATACTGGGGGCGGCGGACCAAGTCCTGTACTGACTGCAACATCACTACCATTTGTGAATGCTACTGAATAAGTTTGCGGTTCACGAACTCCGCTCCAAGCGATTAAATAACCGAAACTACTAGTAAGACCTTCAACGATCGTAATATCAAGTCCGGTAAGATCTACATTCACCAGTGATTTGGTAGTGAAATCATACAATTTCGCACCAAATACCTTCTGATAAATATAAGACTTACCGGAGCAATAAGCAACTGTAATCTTGGCGGCGGTACTTGCACCAGTAACTCGTGCAGTCCAAACTGGAATACTTGGTTCCCAAAAATACCAAGTGGTTCCAGCAATTCCCATCAGCGCGAAATTGCCTAGATCATCTAGGATATTAAATATCTGCGAGAACACAAGTCCATCAGTAGCTGCAGCCACGATGCCCAGATATCCGATTGATTGAAATCCCTGAGCATGTGGCATCACGTTGTGTGCGTAAAAGATTTGTGGAATACCTACGTCATGATCGCTATCAGTTGAGGCTTGAACTTGCCGATTGAAATTCTGATCTTGTCCGCTCACAATAACAGTTCGCCCCCAGTTCTCTTGAACGAGAGGAAAACTGCGAGCGCTGAGATTGATTCTAGTGCGGATTTGAGCCATGGTCGGTGTTTATTTACTTAGCGAGTCTACTGATATTTTCAGGATCAGGGATCTTTCGCTGACTTTGTTGCGCTGCTCCAGGTGCTTTCTGTCCTGCAGTACTAGAGTTCGCAGCAATCGTAGCAATCAGTACCGCACGCTTAAGCTCATACATGATATCGATAGCAGCACCAGAAAAGTTTGCATTCATCATAATATCAAGGAGAATCTTACGTTGTTGTTCAGTATCGAGAATCATGTTTAAGCTCCAAAGGGACCAAGAAGTTTGAGATAGGCAATAATTTCTGCTACTACCGTTGATGTTTGCAACAAAGTTGCAGTTGCACCTGGAAAATTAGCAACTACTGCTGCACCAGTAGGGACTCCCCAACCAGCAAGTTTAGCTACTGGTGCATTTCCGAAAAGTCCGATACCTACAGAATTAACAGCAAGTTTCGTATTCAGTGCATTATCTGTAAGAGTAACTGATCCAGTACCTTTAGGAAAGATAACAAGATCAATATTAGCGTCAGAGCCTGCGGCCCGAATTCGCGGACCAACTCCGATAGTACCACTACTGATTTCAACCCTATTCTTAACTGTAGTAGCATCATATGCATCTACTAGGAAAGAAGGAAAATCAATGGTTGATTGAGTAGTACTTACCCCGGAAGATCGTAAGAAAGTTTGACAAACAGATCCAGCTCCACCGCCGCCAGTCCAACTAATACCTGCATTATCATAACAACCGCGTGGACCACCATCTACTACAGTATCGCTAAATTGGAACAGAATACCATCACCGAAATGCGATGTAAATCCATTGGAACTAACTTGAATTGCATTCGGGAAATTAGCTGCAATACCTGGCCAAGATGTAGATGCAAGAACTAGAGTGTATGCAGTACCGCCACTAACGGTAACTACTGAATCAATTTCTGAACCGATAGCAACTGCAGTTGCGTGACTAGCAGTACCTACTGGATTAGATCCAAATGAATGTGAATTAAGTCCAGCTGCTTCGCCCTGACTGTAATGACCAACTACGTGACTAGGATAAGCTGCAGTAGTTTTAGCAAAATCAGCTCGATGGAAAAGATTTATGACTGAATTATATTCAGTACCATAAATCTTGCTGGACAGATGTTGAGAGGTACTAGGTGTACTTTCCCAAGGAATGATAACACCGAAGTCAGGTGTATGTCCTATATACTTAACTCCAGGCGCTACGTCAATATCAATAGTTGCTTGTGGCGGAACCCAGTTTGCAGATAAGACATATCCTGCAGCAGTATATGGAATGTACAAGGGAATACCGAGAGCAACAGCTGCTGCGTATGCTGCAGTAAATGCTGCAAGATCATCTGTGATTCCATTACCCTGTGCAAGATACGGATAATCCTGTACATTCACAAAGAATTCTGAAGTATTAGTTCCTGGAACTCCACCACTGATACCAAATAGAGATGCTGTCATATTTAGAATCCCAGTGCTGTGACATTATTCTGTTTGAGAATGCCAATCTGATCAGCATTCAGCGTACGATATGTTGTTGCTTCCTCATCTTTACCCACTGCTTTGAATACCATTGCGGCTGCTTCATAGATGATTGCGAAAGGATGGTCAATTGCAATCCAGCTGCTGTAAAGAGAAGATGTAATGTTCGGATTGATGTAACATCCGAGAATATAATATTGATCCAGTGTACTTGACTTCACGTGCACGTATTGACCAGCACCGTAATAGACATCAGTTTTCTGTGCATGATAATCATCAAATACATTCATCGGTTCCACTAGTGTCAATAGTTTACCTGGACATCCTAGTGGATTCTGGCCTGTAAGATCTGGAGACCATTTACGAATGTATTTCCAGGCACGGAATAGTGGAATTATACTGCGATAATCAATATCGTGTTCATATGCAATTGCATTAGAACCAGCATTGTAACCAGCCTCAAAGATGTCTTTCCAATAGAAATCGGATTGATGCATCTTTAAGGTGGCTGATTGAATCGCCGAAAGTGTCTCAGCAATTCTATCTGGTCGATTAGTGATTGTATAGACTTGTTGAGTCAATTCGGTCAAAGTCATGATTTACTTTGTACGATGTGTTTACTGGCCAGTGCCGGCAGCAGGAGAATTCAACGCTGCCTTAAGTGCAGCAGGAATAGGTTGTCCAGTACTAGACACTCCACCTGCAACAGCTGCGGCAACTTGATTAGTTCCAGCTGGCTTCAGTACATTCTGACCAGTTTGATTAGATCCGAAATCCTTCGGTGCTTGTTCGGCAATGATTTCAGCACGAATCTTTTCGCGCAGTGCAGCCATAGGATCCGCATCAAGTTTCGAACTAACAACCGCATTGGTTTTGTCAATAAAGATATGCGGATGTCCACGCTTCACTTCAGCATCAAGTTGCTGCACTTCATACTCATTAGCAGTCTTGTATTCACCGTTAACGAAAGTAGCTTGCGAACCGTCCTTGAAAACATAATGGCAGCTAGGAAGACGATTCTTGTACACGTGCAGTTGAACATCTTCACCGTTATCGCGTGCAGTGTTCAAACTCTCATTTGCTTGCGCGCGAGCATTCTGTTCTTGTTGGAAAACAGTAGCCATAGTTTCCTGTGCCTTGGCAATTTCAGGATCACTGGCGCGCGCTTGTCCTGCAAGAACAGGAGGAGTGGTATTAGGATTAAGCATTTCAATTCCTTGGTTGGGATAGTAAATGGTGCTAGTTTTAATCACCTGAAAAACTAGCAAAATCAGGGCCCCGACCAAGAGCATCTATATCAGGTCAGCCGACAGCAGCAGCGGTCAAGTTAAAGATAACTGCATTAGCAGGCGGATTCTTAACAACAGTAGTCAATTCAGTAGTGAGAGTACCACCAACTGCATCCATACCATTGTCAGGAATATCTTCACCATTCGCGCCGAATTCCTTAATCATCGTCTTACGATTACCGAGATAAGCAAGCGTGAAGGAACTGAGATCAACTGCAACAGCCATCTTTGCCCAGCTAGGATTGCTATTAAAGAGTGGATGCTCAATCATTCGGAATGTACCGCGAGTCGTCTTGAACGTGCTGAATTGCAAACCGTAGGAATTCTGACCATCAGCAATAAAGTACGTACCGTTGATACGACCGATATTGTTCAGGACTCGCTTTGCGGCGCCACCAACAAATAGAACTCGCTCATTGGCAACTTTCGGATCCGTGGCTTGATTGAAAACCGGATCCAGAAAAGTTTCAAGCTGTGTATAAGTGGTAGTACCGCCAGCAGTATTAATATTCGCAGCACTGTAGTAACTAGGGTAGTAGCTGAGATTACCAACAATACTAATCAGACCATCCATCGTACGGAACGGTTGTCCATTACGAATACCGCTAGACTTCTGACCAAAGAAAATACCCTTTTCAATATCGGCAGCATGGAAAGCTGCACAATCTTGACGGGACTCAGCATCATTGCTTTCACCAGCAATCATGAGAGTAGCACGAACAGTATCAGAAATCGCCCACGTATTGCGGAAGATCTGAGTCAGATTCGTGATACGAACAGGATTGATAATGAGAGAGTTCGGACGCAGAGAAGCTTCTTCAAATGCATTACCAACTTGATAAAGATTAGTGGAAGCAGGAACAGCTTGAGCTGCAACATTACCAACTGCACGAACAACGCTCACGGAAGTACCGCTAACGATGCTGTTGATAAGAACATTCTCACCAGTACTGTCAACACGCATCAGCATACCAGGAAGAATATTAGTCACATTAGTGACAGTGAAAACGGTATCACCAGCAGCTTGACCAGCGGCACTAACAGTAAGTTGCGGAAAGAGCATAGTCTTCGTGAAGAAGCCATGTTCAGTTGCAACTGCAGTATCAGTCTTCAGCATGGAAGTCATGCCAAAAAGTGGTGCAGTACCGTTAGGCATCAAGCGAGTAATCATTCCGGAGAATGACTTTTTCGCGAGATCCTGAGTCAGAATCGCACTATTAAAAAGACCAGCACTCATAGTATATATCCTTTAATTTATCTAGTAATCTTGGTGAAGATCAGAGCAGACCTTGACCAAGACCTTGTAATGCAACGACAGGAGAGAAAGAGACTGCAACAGCAACTGCATTAGTAGCATTTGCATTTCCAGACATAGTCACAGTACCGGCAGATGCATTCACAGACAAAATCGTATCACCTTGCAAACCAGCAACTGCATTGGTAACGATCATACCAGGACTAAGCTGAGCACATTGTGATTGCGTCAGGCCGCCAAGTACTGCACTGGCATTAGTAGTAGTGCAAGCAAAAGTCTGAGCAGGAGTTCCGTTAATAACAGTGATTAGGAATTCCTTAACACTGGATGCATTAATGGTAGGCAATGCAACACTGGTGCCGGTATTAGCAGTAGATGCATACGTTACAGTGAATGCAGCATTGTTAACATGTCGCAGCCTCCAACTAGTACCATTCTGAATATTAGCGATGTTAGCAATATTCTGGAGAGCCAGAATAATGTTCGCTGCAGTGTCCAGAGTGTACGTTGCGTTAGCAGTTTCAGTACTTTGAATAAGAGAATTCGCAAGTAACTGACCAGTAACAGATACTGCATTTGCAGCGATCGTAGCAGGTAACTGTTCTGCAGCACACAGAACATCACCAAGCTGGAATTGACGTGGATTGATACCGAGTCCGTCAAAACCCATTGCTTTGATAAGAGACATAATATTCCTTTATGGATTTAGGTAGATGGAATGTTAAATCATTTGGTGACCCAAGCATCCCAGTCAACATTTTCCGCAGTCTGTTGTGCAGTTACTGCAGCTTTCGGGGCGAGAGCACTTTGCATCGCGTTGAAAAAGCCGACAATTTGTTGCTTAACTTCCGCTTGCGTAGCTTGTGGAAACTTTTGAAGAACTTGTTGACGAGCCATGTCAACCATCGGTGCAAGTGCAGGATTGGTAAAGATTGGATTTTCAGTCGCCAAAGAATCAGCAACAAGCTGACCCTTTAGAATTCCTGGAAGTTGCTTCTGGAATTGTTCACGTTGCGCATCAAGAGCTTTCTGCACTATAGATGCAGTAGCGAGCGCTGATTGTCCGTAAACCTGTTGACTGGAAGTATTGATTAGCTGCTTCATTGCATTAACAGCGGCTTCACCGCCTTTAGCAATTTCTGCCATCAGTTCCGGGGATACCGGTTGATTCGCAAAATTCACCTTCTTTGCTGATTCCATAACACTTTGCGGATTGAGAGTTGCAAAGTAATTATTAGGATCAACTGGAGGTGCATTAGGATCGACTTTTGGAGTTTCCCACAAAGAAGCAAATGCATCTAAAGGGGCTGTTGCCGGATCTGCAGTTCCAACAGGAACAGTAGGATTGTTAGGATCACTACTAGGAAGAGGCATTCCAGGTTGCGCAACACCAGTAGGATTATTAGGTGCAGGAACCATTTGCACTTGAATAGGAGCAGGAGGCGGAGCAACAGGAGCACCGAAAAGAGTTTGCATTACATTACCGAGGATACCAGCCATGATATACTTTCTAGGTCAGGATTGTTAAGAATTGGGGATTGAGGATTTATAGAGAAGGATCAGGATTTTGTTCATCACGTCGCGCTAAATCAATAAGAACTTGAGCAGCGGCATTTGATGCATCAATAATCCATTTGAACATTGCAAGTTGTCCTTGCAGAAAAGCTTGTTCTTGTGCGAATTTCACTGGATCACTTGGAATGAATTCAAGTCCAAGAAGTTGTTCAGCAATCTTTGCACGTTCATTCTGAATAACTAGTAGTTGATTGGTTGTGAGAGTTTGTCCCTCCAATTGTTGTTGATCGGTAAGAGGTGTATAGATAAATGATTGTGGATGTTCTGGGATTAACACTTGATACTCCTGTGTGCTGTATTATCAGTTGTCGCGCATTCTTCCTCGCTTGCCCCTATGCGGGGCAGCAATCGTATCAGAAAATTCTTTACCTGTCAAGGGCCGCTCCAAGCCTATTCGGCTTGAGCTCTAAAGACCCTTGACACGCAGAATTTCCCGAAACGCTTCGCTGAGCCCGCAAGATGGCACTCGGAATCAGGGCGCGACCGGCAGTCTAATTAAGTCGCACCAGATTCTGAACTTGCCGGCGCCGAACCTGCGGGAACTACATTCGCACCAAGAGTTGCCGGATTTCCTCCGCCAGAATTTGCATTCCCAACTGCCGTTGAAACTGGATTCGTTTGTTGAGGCGGTGCATTATTTCCCGTGACTCCTGGAGTATATCCATATTGTTGCGGAGTCGGTTGCGGCGGAAACTTTGTACCTCCAACTTTAGCAATTTGTTGCACTGTTTCCTGCCATGCTTCAGTTGCTTGCTCAAAGGATACTTGTTGTGGAGATTTCTCGAAAGGTGTGAGATCGACATTGCGAGTCTTCATCAGATAAGAGAACACAGGAGATACATTATATCCGGCGCCAACTGGACTTCCAGGAGTTGCCATTGCCTGAACTGCAGCCTGGAAATCATCAGCACTGATTAGTTTATCAGTAGGAGTCAGACCATCACTAATTCGGAATGCTACGAAGGATTTACGCAGAGCAACTGGATCAACCTTAACAACACGTTCTTGAGCTGGAGAATACAAAGAAATACCAGCTTGATATTGCATAGTATTAATCTTCAGAATATTCTTCATCGGAGTAAATACTTGCGCTTCATACTGCATACTGGTAATCTGATCGCGGCCATTTGCATTAGCCATGATGTTTTCATACTCAGCTTGCGTACGATTTCCTTTAGTAAATTGACCTTGCTTTGCAGCATTCTGGCCATTCACTGTATTCGCCATCGATACCATTTGTCCCATTTCGGAGAATGCGGATGCACTTTGGTCATCTCGGAATGGGATAGGATAGTAAGCTTCATTTGGTGCTTTACCGTACGCACCTGGACGTAGAGGAATCTTTGCTACTGGCGAATCGTTGTTGATATGCTCAGCGCTAATGAGAAGTGGATTGTAGATTCCTCGGTCACCGATTGCACGACGCTTTGCGGCCATTGCCGAGTTAACAAGTGCGCTGGCAACTTGCTGGAATGGCACTGAGTTAGTTGCAAGAGATTTGGTTTGGTATCCGAGTCCATCATTGTTAGGAACTCCCATGAGAACGGGGATGAGATTGTGTGCATTTGTTTGTCGCTCAGCATACACAAGAACTTGATGATTTACAATAATGAACTTCCATACTTGCGGAGTATTCGCGGCCGGAACTCTTAGCAGGAAATCTTGTGGAATAATCCGTGCATAGATAGTGGTAACTTCATATAGATTCCTGTATACCATCTCACCATTCGGACGATCCATAAGTCCAGCCCATGCCATCCAGTCTGGACCACTACGAGGATCTCGAACAATAGATGCGTCAGGATTAAGGATAGGAATGTAATATGAATTAATTCCATCTGCCCAGCCGCCGCCAACCGTTGGAGATCCAAGTCCGGATGCGAAAGCTGCCTCAATATTTGAGATCATCTTATCTGGCAGTTCGGCGAATAATTTCTTCAGTGCGATACGAGTATACAATTCTGTCTTGCCAGCGAATTCTCCCTTTTCAGGAAGTTCCGTAGGAAGTACACGAGTATCCCAGAAAGAATTGTATGGATCCCAGCGCTTTACACAGTTACCTTCCCAGATAACTTGTTTCGGCATAGAACCATTAGGACCAGCGCGATCATCTCCTATTGGTGCAGTTTCAATTGCAGCAGTTACTTTCCGATCCCAGACTGTTTCGATCAAGGAATGATTATATTTAAAACCATCTCGGAAGAACATCATCAGCTCTTGTACCCAACCGCCGCGAGTCTGATTTTCCTCCATAATTGCTTGATACATTAATGCAGCAGATTCATCCTGCGGTGCACCAACCCAACCGAACATTGGTTGTCCAGTAAGGAATACGGAAGCTTGATAAGTAACAGCTGCTTCAACTGCAGGAAGCACAACTGGAACTACTACATTCTGATACTTTGTAGGATCACCGTAGCGATTCGCTAATTTGGCGCGCCAATTTGTCTTTGTCCAATCTTGTTCACGCATGTATGCGCGATCTACATTTTCAAGATTGTTACGAATGTTCCATTGGCTGTTTAGTTGATTGTAGCAAACTCGCCCGAATTCAACGATTGCATCCTGTGATTTCTTAGGAATAATTAGTGCTGTTGCGCCGGCCATGGTTTATTTCCTTGTATTGATATTGTAACTGCTGCTGTATCTGTGCGTACTGAGTCAGAAACAAGAAGCATACGATTCGTGTGGAATCTCAATCGCTGCATTCTCTTGATTTTCAATTATATTATCTGCTCGCATAAGTCCTTCGTATTCTTCAATCATTTTCGGCATATAAGTGAGACAGTCTAGAATACCATCCACATTCTTGGTTTTCATAGGATTGAATCCACCGATTTGATTGTTCACTAGCGGGCGCGCAGATGGATGGATTTTAATCTTTCCACTCAGATACAGTGCGAGCGCGCCAAGAATACGATTGTTCTTCTGCATGGTACCAGTGTAAAGAGGAACTACCTCAATACCTGTGATACCGAATTCTCTGCATACGTGATTGAACCAGAAGAGCAGAGAATATTGGTACGCATTCGCTTCAATACCTACTACTCTGCAATTGTATTTAAGAGCTAGTTCAATCGCTTTCTTAATCGTATCCAGTGGAGACAAATGTTCTTCAAGAATCTCTCTGCCTACAGGAATTCCTTGATGAACTTCCATGTACATGATTGCTGTAGCATCACTATTCTCTTTGTCATTACTAGGATCGATAATGATTCCTTTACCTTGCGGAATTTCATCTTCATCTATATCATAATCAGGAATCTTAGTGAGATCAAAATCATTATTGACTGTAGCATTCTCGTCGTTGAGAACTTCAGAGAAGAAGATATTTGCTTTTCCGGCGGCCGCATCATTTTGGAATTCTCTCAACAGTTGCTTGAGAGGATGTAATTCTTCCCAAAGAGATTTTCCGTCATCAGTGATTCCACCAACAATAAATTTCATCCAGTTCGGATTCGGTTTCAGACGCTTAAGAAGAGAGAATTTGGTGGGATACATATTCGCCAGGAAAATATACAGACAACCTTCAGGCGACTTCGCTTTCATCGCAGTACCCTGCATCCAATTCTCAATCTGATCGGAAATCACTTGGGAATCAGCATCTTCTCGAGTCTGAACATCATCAAAAATCATAATATCTGGGCGGCGATTCTTTCTAGTGATACCCCGAATATCAGAGCCAGCACCAGCAGCACGAAGAATAATATTTCTTCCACGGAATCCGAATAATTTGAAATCCGCTCGATCAGAGACAAGACCAATTCTCCAATCGCCGAAAGTTGCTTTAATATTCGGTTCATCCAGCATGTCAGCAATGTCACCAATAACATCATTCGCTTTCATCTGCGTGCCGCCAATGTACAGGATGAATGTCTTCTTGGTGAATAGAATGCAGTAGAGAATGAAGAGTTTCAGAACAGTAGTTTTGGAGAATCCGCGCGGAAGTCCTAGTGCGATCTGGGAAAAGTCACGAATCTTGTGAGCATATTCTGAAAGCCATTGCCAGACACCTGTGAATACCATCGGGAATGCATACTTGTATACATCTGGCATTGCAAGTGCTGCTAGGAAATCTAGAGATTGTCTGGCTGATTCCTGCACTTGCTGAGTATCAGCTGCGATAGATTGAGTTGCTTCCTCATTAGGATCGTATTCTGGTTCTTCCAGATTCTGTGCGATCCGATCCGATTCCAGTTTTCCGATCTGAGCTAGATCTTCCTCATTGAATTCCAGATTCTCTGTGAATCCCAGATCATCGATACTGAAACTCATTTCGGATCCTTGTTTCGGAGATAGGAACTGAGACCGGCGAGAAGTGTATTCGCGCGGACACTATCATCTCGGATCCATGCAGTTTGTGGAGGACGATGGAGAATTTCTACTGCACTAAGTTTCGGGCTCGGTAATTCCTGCGGA
>Ga0209620_1000010_pt1 | contig 12390 bp, 12 predicted proteins | sample TexAe_OM1H0_O1_FD_187934 | JGI IMG/M metagenome (GOLD analysis project Ga0209620, IMG submission 187934) | Forest soil microbial communities from Davy Crockett National Forest, Groveton, Texas, USA - Texas A ecozone_OM1H0_O1 (SPAdes) (version 2) | ecosystem: Environmental > Terrestrial > Soil >...
GCGTCGTGCCGCCTTTGCCGGGCGAGGTGCCGCCGACCATCTTGGTGCCATAGGCGATGGCCTGCTCGGAATGGAAGGTGCCCTGGTTGCCGGTGAAGCCCTGGCAGATGACCTTGGTGTTCTTGTCGACGAGAATGGACATTATTTCGAACCCTTCACGGCCTTGACCACCTTGTCGGCGGCGTCGGCGAGATTGTCGGCGGAGGTGATGGCAAGGCCCGACTTGGCCAGGATTTGCTTGCCCAGCTCGACATTGGTGCCTTCCAGGCGCACCACCAGGGGCACCTTGAGCCCCACCTCCTTGACCGCCGCGATCACGCCGCGGAGGTTCTGCCCGACGCGGATCGCCTGGGCGTTGCGGGGCACGGCTACCGGCGGGGTGGCTGAAGCAGCGGGTTCTGAGACGGCTTGGTGGCCTTGGTGGCGGGCGGCGCCGCCCGGTACGCCTCGTCGGTGAACTCGATCAGGTCCGCGCCCCAGAGTCCACGGAGATCGAAGTCGATGACCCCGAGATCGCGGTACGGATACCGCTCACTCTTGCCGTACTTGACACCAGCGGACGTGAACGGCTTGGCCGCGACGGCCTCGAAGCCTGGGCGGAACGGCTTGAGCGGCATCGGTTACGCCGCCGTGTTGAAGTTGCGGAGCAGCGTGCCGCAGTCCGCGCTGATCAGCTTGCAGTCGGTCGCCATCTCGACTTCGTACCGGAGCGCTTTGCGCTCCTGGATGAACCACTTCGAGATCGCGTTACCGTACGCGCCGACCAGCCCATCGGCCACCCAGTCGAAGAAGTAGAACGCGCTCGGCACGAGCAGTCCCGGCTGCGGCGGGGTGTAGGTCAGCAGCAGCATGCCAGTCGGAGCGACGAACCCGAACGCGTCGCCGACGCCGGTGTTCGAGCTGTTCTCGGCCGTGGTGGTCTGCACGCTCTCGGCCACATAGACCGCTTCGAGGCCGAGCCAGCCCGCCGCCATCTGCGTGGTGATCTCTGCCGGGCCGCCCGGGGTCTGGCCGGCGTTGACACGGCTCAGCACGTTCGGATGCTCGCAGAACAGGTCCCACAGGTCCGGGGAGAACGTGGCCTTGTTCGGCTTGTAGCCCGATGCCGCGGTCTGCTGCGACCGGATCGCGGCCTTGATCTGCTTGATCGGCTTGGCGGTCGCGTCCTTCCAGGTCAGGTTCGTGTCCGCGAGGCCGCCGCCGCCCGAGTTGACGGCCACGACCTCGGTGGTCCAGGTACTGGCCTTCATGAAGCTCGAGATGGCGAGCACCTCGCGGCGGACCAGCGCCTTGTTCGAGCACAGCGACGTCGCCGAGCGGTCCCAGTCGATCATGGTGCCGTTGGCGCGAGCCTGCGGCCCGAGGTCCGTGTGGTACGCCCAGACGTCGGCGTTGTAGCTGCTCGACCAGTCGATGTTGAAGCCGCCGCCGGCGCTCTCGGCGCCATCGGCACGCTTCTTCATCTCGTCGCGGAAGAAGAAGCCACGCGGGTAGCTGGCGTACTTCGCGCTCTGGATCGTCACGGGGACGCTCGGCACGAGCCGGTTCGCGACCATGGTCGCGTCCTGCATCATGAACCCGACGCTCATCTGGTTGAGCGCGGGCTGGACAAACACCGTCGATGGATCGGGGCTGTCCTTCTGGAGGCGCGTCATCCGCGCGGCGGGGTCTCGGTGCGAGAAGTCGGTCATGGAAGTGGCTCCTGATGGGGACGGTGGGCGGTTACGACAGGCTCGACCCGGTGCCGCCGATCGCGCTCGTCGCGCGCCAGGCCGCCCCAGTCCAGACGAAGTCGGCGATGAATCCGACGGCGGTGCCGAGCGCCAGGGTGGTTGCGGCCGCGCCGGCGAGCGTCAGGAACGTCCCGGTGATGGTGCCGACCGGAGTACCGGTCGCGACGCTCTGGTCGATGCGCTTGGTCTGGCCGGCGAACGCTCCGGCCGCGAGCGCACCGGTCTTCGTGCCGGTGACCTGCGCGAATGTGATCGGCGTCAGCGCGCTGGGCGCCGTGGTGCCGAGCACGATGTCGTCGAACCCGACACCCAGCGCGACCGGCGACGCACCGCCGAAGAACAGCACCGAGTGGACCTCGTTGACCGCGCCCGCATCGATGGCGATCGCGATCCCGGAGCCCGCCGCGATGTCGGTTCCGCTGGCGGTGACGAACCGACCCGACGCGTCGACCTTGAGCACGGCGGGCAGCGTGACGGTGCCGCCGTAGCGGGCCTTGCGGACGCCACTGCCCGGGCCGTAGACCTCACCTGCCTTGTTGGCGATCGGTGCGGTGTAGAGGATCCCGATCGCAGAGCCGCCAGCGCTGGGAAGCGCGAGGTTGCCGTTGCTGTCGACCGTCACCGCGCAGTACTGCGACCCGGAGAGGTCGACGCCAGCCGGAAGGGAGAATGGATTCTTGCAGTCCCATGCCATGGTCGTGCTCCTGGTTCAGTTCGAGCCGGGGTTCTGCGCTTCGTTGTAGAGGCGCCGGATCTCGGGGTCGGACGCGGTGCCCTTTTCGAGCGCAACCGCATAGGGCAGGTTGTTGCGCTTGGCGAAGTCGTTGACCGCGGACTCGAAGCGCTTGGCCGGCGTGTCCGTGGCGTCGCTGTCTCCGCCGCTGTAGCCGACCGACTTGCCGAGCATCGCGAACGCGGCCTCGTACTGCCTGAGCGCCTTCTCGGCCTCGGCGAACTCGGCCGCGTCCTTGAACTCTGACCGGAGCGCCTTGACGATTCTCGACGGCACGTTGCCCTTGGCGCCCTTGAGGCAGTTCGGGATCATTGCGCTGGCCGACTTGCTGAACTCGAGCTCGGAGCGCTCGGTCTCCAGGCTTTTCATCGTCGCAGCCATCGCGTCGGACTGCTTGGCTGCCTCGATGATCTCGACCGGATCGGACAGGCGATAGACGCGCCCGGTGCTCTTGGAGGTGTAGACCTCGGCATCGGACTTCGCGATCTCGGTGAGCACGGCGTCGCGCTGCGCCTTCGACAGCACGAGGAACGCGTCGGCGTCGCTCCGGACGCCCTTCGCGATCAACCGCTCGTAGTGGCTCCGCTGCGCATCGGTCAGCGTGGCCATGTTCTTCAGCAGGGCGTTCTCCGCCTTCAGAGCGGTCAGTTCGTTCAGGTCGGTCATCGGTTGCTCCTCGGTGTTGCCCTTGACGGTAGAGACCCCTGCGCGAAGGGTCGAAATGCTGCGCGGCGCGCGCGCGGAGATGACCACCACAGCCGGTCCCGAATCGTCATCGTCGACTGCCGCGGTCGGCACACCGTCGTTGCGGTTCATCGCGGAGCCGCAGTGCGGACAGAATCCACTACCGGCCTCGCACATCTCGCCGCAGCCGGGGCAGCGCAGGCCCGAGGCGTTGAGCGCGGCCTGTCGCATCACGTCGGCCGGAACCACGGCGTCAACCGTGTGAGTGTGGCCGCTGTCGGTGGCGATCGTGATCTTGCCGGTTGCCGGGTCGAAGACCCAAGCGTGGGTATGACCGGCGTCAGCGCCCGCGGCCGTGTTGTAGCTGGTGGTCAGCTGATCGCTCCAGCCATCGGCCGGGTCGTCGAGGTCGATCTGATGCTGGTGACCGTCGACCTCGCTGGTCAGGACAGCCTGCTTGCGGAGCCGCTTCGAGGCCTTGTGCTGGGCCGCAAGCAGCTTCTCAGCGCGGACCTGGATGCTGTCGCGCTTGTCCTTGGGCAGCGAGGACTGCGGGATCCGCCCGATGGCGTCGCGCAGATGGTCGATGTCGACCTTGCCGGCCGCGTCCTTGTACGGGAAATGCCGGAGCGACCGCGGTGTCGTCTTGCCGTCGGCGTCCTTCTTGCCGTCCTCGACGAAGAGGAAGCTGGAATCGGGCAGCGAGTCGATGTCGGCAGTGGTCCAGACGGCCTTACGGGCTGTCACGGGGCGGCGTTTGATCGCCTTGCCGCACGTCGCGCAGTCCTTGTCGTCGGCCTTGCCGTAGGTGCCGCAGCTGGCGCACTTGGGCTGCGAGGACTTGAGCAGCTCGCGGATGCCAGTGCCGGCGATGCTCACCCCGTTGAACTCACCGCTGCGCAGCTTGGCCAGCTGGCTGGCCGTCGGGCGCATCGCGATCATCAGCCCGCTGGTCTTCACCAGCTTGCCGACCTCGGGGCCAAGCATCGCGCTAGCAATCTCGGGGTCCCAAGGAAATGCGAATGCGGCTCGGTTGTTGGCCGCGCCTTCGTGCATCTCGTCCATCGCGCCGCCGGTATGCAGCCAGTCCTCCGCGGCCTTGAGGAAGTCCGGCTGGACGGCGTCCCCCTGCAGGTCGTGGTAGTCGGACCCGTCCGGCGACGTGCAGGTGAAGGCCCAGAAATATGCGAGAGGGTCCGAGCCGGTGCCGATCTTGGCGAGGCGCGCCGAGAGCGTCGCCTCCATCCGATTCCCGCCGTCCTTGCGCTTGATCAGCCGGATGGCGGCCGACTCCTGCGCGGGCGTATCGACCAGCGAGATCAGGTCCAGCTTGGTGAGTCGCAATTTATAGCGAGCCGGTGCAGCCATACCCCAGACGCTCCCACTGGAGGCCGACCCGGGACGATTCGACTTCTTGGGCTTCGCCGGCTTGGCCAGGACAGCGGACTTGCGTCCGGTGATCTTGTTCAAGTCCTTCAGCGCGTCACGCGTCGACTTGGTCTCATCCTTGAGCGAGTCGCGCGCCGCTCCGAGATCGTGCGGGCCGTTCTCCTTGATGCGCTGGGTCGCGTGCTCGTGCATCGACTCCGCAGCCTCGTGAGCCTCGGCGTGCTCCCAGGCCGCGTCTCTGTCCTTGATGTCGCCATTCTCATCGCGCTCGTGGTGCGCGAATGCCGCCTCGTTGACCTGCCCCTCTGGGCTCATGCGCTCCAGGGCCTTCGTTGCCTCGTCGTGTTCCTTGCTACCGGTGCTATCGATCTCCTTCAGGTCGCCGTGCGCAGCCAGCTGGTGCTCGTGGAGTTTCTCCAGCGCGGTCTGGGCGGCATCGGCCCGGCGATTAAACTCGGCCTGGTGCGGCTCCATCGCCGCCTCGTAGTTGGCCTTGGCCTGCGCATGCCACGCCTCGTGAGCGTCCGATTCTTTCCACGCCTCGTGCTCGTCGACCGCCTTGTCGTACGCATCGCCAGTCGGCCGGGCGTGCTCCGGCATGTCGTCGGGATGAAGCTTGTAGCCCGGAACCAGATGCGGAGCTTCATCGGGATCGACGGGCGCTTCCCGTTGCGTCCCGCCTTCGCGATACTCAGACGTGCGGCTGGGATCGAGGTGATCCTGTGTCTCATCGAAGGCGTGGTGCAGTTCGCTGTGATCGAAGGTCAGTCCTTCATGCGAGTCGTCGCTGTACTCGTGCAGCGCAGCAAGCGCCTCCGCGGCGTGCTTGTGAAGGTCGTCGAGCGTGGAGGTGTGCTCGTCGAGCTTCGACTGCCGCGCCTGATGTGCCGCGACGTGCTTGTCCGCGATCTCCTTCGCCGCGGGCGACAAGTGGCCGGCCGTGACCGCGGCATGCTCCTTGGCGCGAGCCTCGTGGTCCTCCCCGTGTTCACCCTCGCTCGATGAGAACTTGCCGTGATCGCGTGGATGCTTGTCCTCTTCCCAGTCTGCCTTGCGCATAGTCCCCTTCTTCGTCTTGCCGCCCAGACGCGGCGCGCGGCCGGTGATCTTCGACAGTTCGCGGACGGTGTCGCTGGTGGCCTTCGCGGCGTCCTTCAACGCCTCCTGCTCGTCCTCGCCAGATCGACTGCGACGCTCATCGATACGCTGCGCGGCCTCGTTGACCTTGGCCTCGTAGGCGTCACGCGCGTCGCTGTGGAGCTTCTCGGTCGCTTCGTCGGTGAAGACCCCCTCGTCCTCATCAAACTCCTTGTCATCGAACGCCGGCATGTTGATGACGTGCTCCGATATTTCATCTTCGTCGGGTAGCTTCTTCTCGGCCGCAGCGCGCGACTTCGCTTCGACACGGTCGATCTGCTTGAGCGACTGCAACGCGGCGATCTGCTTCTCGTGCAGCGCCTCCAGATGCGACTGCGCCTCCAGCGCCTTGGCGGCGGCCGCAGCTTGGTGGTGCTCCTGCGCTGCCGCATACGCAGCGACGTGATGTTCGTAGCTGGCCTTGTCCGCGGCCAGCGCCTGCTCGTACTCACGCGACGCGCTCTCGTAATCGGATCGCGAGGCCTCGAACTCCTCGTGGGACACCCCGTCGGCCGGCTCCAGTTCGTGGAACGGAATGACATCGGCCGTATCAGCGTCGAAGTGAAGCTCTCCGCCGCCCTCTTGATGGAATCGATCTCCGGCATCGCTGTCGAGAAAATGCTCCGGCGTCCACGACTCGACCTTGCCGGTCTCCTCGTCGATATTCAGATCCTCGTGCGGTTCCGGATGCTCCGACTCATGCGCGCGGTCCGCGATCTCATCGTAGCGCTCGGAACCCTCATCCTTGCCGCTGAGCGCGTTGTCGACGCCGAGGTAGTGCTCGGCCAGCTCGGAGTGCGACGGTAGATCGTCGCGGTTATCGTCGGAGGTCAGCCCATGTAGCTCGGCCAGCGACTGCACGGCTTGCTCGTGAGCCGACTGGAGACCCTGGTGCATCGCGGCGATCTGCGCGTCATGGCCGGCTATAACCGCCTCGTGTTCGTCGGCTGCGGCTGGCGCTGCGGGCACCGCTCCGGCATGCTCGGCCGCGGCGAACCGCACCTTGTCGTCAGCCTGCCGCTGCTGATCCGCATGGTGCCGGGCGATAGCAGCCATCGCCGCTTCGTGCTGTGCCGCGAGATCGCCGTTCTCAAATCTTCGCGAATACGCCCGGGCCATGTCCGCGGCTTCATTCGCTTCCGCGCTGCCACGCGCTGCGTCGTTCTCCGCGTGGATCCGCGCCGCTTCCTCGTGCGCGCCCTTGATGCCGGCCTCGTGGGCCGCATCGCCGTGCCTCCCCTCTGGTCCGAAGGTGTCCGGGAACTTGCTCTGCGCGGCGTAGATCGCGACATCGAGACGCGGTCCGTGCTGCGTCACAAACGCGCGATCCTTCAGCGACTCAGCCGCTCGCGCCCGGTGCTCGTCGGTCACCCCACCACCACCGCCCGAGGTCCACTTCCCATCGGACTCGCGGGGCTGGTCCGGGTCGTATTTGGCAACCCGGCCGCTCAGCCGCTGCCAGAGCTGGTCCGCATCCACGCTCTGAGCCTCGCCTCCAGCCCCCTACCGGGGCGATTCACGCAGGCTTGAGCCGAGTTGCGACTGCACACCTGCAGCCGATCGTCTCTGCCGCCGGGGCATTCGGATCGCAGGGATAGCTAAGCGCGACCCCGGCCGGAGTCTCGAACGCCTCGCCCATGCCGCGGAGCTGACCCTGCATCGCGGCGTGGCCCTTGCGCTCATGCGGACCGGGCGTATGCAGCCACTTCCGCTCGACCCTGGTTGCGGCGATCGTGCCGCGACTGACCGCCTGCTTGAACAGCGCCTCGCTGCCCTGGTGGGCCGCGCGTAGGCCCTCGGTCCTGGCGATCATCTCGGCGCGGAACCGGACCCAGGCTGCCCTATAGCGGTCGACCATGGCGTCGATCCGCGCCGGCGGGATCACGTTGCCCGCGTCAATGGCAGCCTGCAGCGAGCGGTCGAAGCGGCCATCGCGGAGCTCAGCATCGAGCGCCCGCGAGAGGTCCCCGGACTCCAGGGCGCGGCGGTAGCTCGCGACGCGCTCCATCTGGTATTCGGTCAGGCCGATCGAGTCCTGGATCAGCTTGGCGACCACGCGGGGGTTCGCCGAGGCCTGTCTGCCGGCGGCGAGCGCGGCCTGAATCAGCTGGCGCTGCTCAGCCGTGATCTCCCGGATCAGGTCCGCAGCGTTCTGCTCGGCCCAGGCCAAGGCGTCCGGATCGGAGGCGTCGAAGGTGACGAGCTTCTTGGCGACGGGAGCCCGGTCAAGCTCGGCGCCCAGGTAGCGCGCCTCTTGCTGGCCAGCTGTGAGGTAGACGCCGTGTACCGCGGCGGCGAACTGGCGAGCCGCAGGCGTCGTGTCTCCGAGTGGCGCCGGGTAGTGGAGCCGGGTTTCGAGCTGGTCAACCGGGTTCGCGGTGCGGATCGCGTCGACCAGGGCGAGCCAGGCCTGCCCGGTGCGCGATACGGCGCTGCGGATCAGGCGGTGGGTCCCGGCGTCGTCCATCTCGGGTAGGATGGCCGGGCGGTGAGGAGAGGGGCGAGATCAGTCGCTCAGACGGGCAGCGCCGACACCGGATTCGCCCACACGCCACACCTGCGTCTCTCCCTCTTCTGGCTGGATCACCAACACGACCCGCTCAGGTGCGTTCCAGTCGACCGACCTCACGAACGCTGCGAAGTCGTCCGCATAGAACCCGTTGTAGCCACCGATGCCGACGCACTGCTGCATCGCCTTGGTTCCTGCGGCTCGGTCCTCGACGCGCGCGAGCGGCGCGAAGTCATGTTCGGTTAGCCAGGCGTTGACCTGTGTCCACGTCACGCTGTTGCCCTCGTCGTCGTCTTCCTCAACGCAGCTCGTGCAGAGGGTGACACCACTGACCCAGCTCACTTCCCACCCCGCTTCACGCCGGTCGCCAGCAGCGTCGCCTTTGCAGCGTCGATCGCGGACTGCGAGAAGCCGTCGGGGCGGGGAAGCGGAGCGGCGGGCTCGGGATCGGGTAGCCCGGACCAGCCGCGGATCACGTCCGTCGGAGACCAGGGTGCAGCGGCGCGTGCGGCCTCGCAGCGCTTGACGATGATCGGCGACTGCTCCTCGTGGGATAGGTCAACCAACTTCGCGCGCACCGTTGGTATCTGCTCTGACGTGGGCGCCTTGAAGACGGGCATCGCGCGCTCGATCTCATCGCGCGTCCATCCCCAATAGCGCATGGCCCGGGAGAACGTCTCGGAGCGCTCGCGCTGAACGTCGGGGAGCTGTGCAAGTTCGCGCTGTGCGAGACGCACCGCGAGCGATTCTGACATATCGCCGCGAAACACCACAGGGAAGTCTCCAGCGAGCCGGGCGACGGAGTCAACCGAAACCCCCAGCGGCCGCATTCGCGTGACATGCCCCAACGACGGCCTGTTCGCCTCCAGGCAGACCGCAGAGAATTCGCCCATCTGCATGCGCAACCAGCGATCTCCGGTCCGCTCGGTCTGAACCTCGAAGATCTCACCCGGAGCCGGAGTCCATGGCGACGGCGGCGCCTTGCCGATCATCGCCTCCAGTTCCGCACACGCCTCAGCAACCTCGGGCGACACCATCTCGATCTGCTCGCGCATGGTCTTGGCGAACCCGTCAGCGCGCTCTTGCTGCTCGGGCGTCAGGGGCGCGTTGGGGACCTCGACAAGCCGCACGTCGCCGCTCGGCGGCTCGGCCAGCACACGGTCGATCGAGGCGAGCACGGACTGCACGAGCGGATCGTAGGCGCCAACCGAATCCAGCGATTGCTCGCACGGACTGCAGAGGCCGCTGATGAATCCGATCACGCGGTTTGGGTCGTCAGTGTTACAGCGCTTGCACTGTAAGCCAGTCGTCGGCTTCGTCTCGTCCATCCCCGTCACGCTACCACCGCCTTCCGCGCATCGGACGCCAGCCGCTCGCGCAGCCATTCCGGCGATCCATGCTGCGTCGCTCCCCATGGAGCCACGGTCCACAGCGAGCACCACAGCTTGATACCGTCGACCTGACCATCGAGCCACGTCAGCGTGCGACCGTCGGCCGTCTCGGCAACCAGATGTGCGCGCGACCAGCCACCTCCAGGCGCCCTGTAGATCGTCGAAATCTTGAGACTGGAAATCTCGGCCGTGCTCCCTGGATACAGGGTCTCTGCCTCCGTCGGAGCAAGCACGCGGAGCGGAGGCGAAATCGGCAGCGCTGTCATCCGTGCAACGCTACCACGCAGCCACGACACCGCGCGCCAACCTCACGCTACCCGCTGCACTGGCAGAGGTAACTCGCCGCCGCGCTATCCCTGCTCACCCCCTTGTCGACGATCGTGTACGTCTTCCCGCCAATCGCGATCCGGTCCCCCGGCACCGGAACCTGTCCGCCGGCGATCGTCGCGCCGAACAGCCGGATCGCCGCGGTCACCCCGGCAATCAGCGTGCCGCTCATCTGCAGGCCGAGCAGGTTCTGCTCGATGCCCTGCGCGGTGAAGCTCTGGGTGGTCGGGTTCGTCCCTGCGCTGAGCGCTCCTGGCGTCCGGGTCCCGGCCGTGACCTTGATCAGCGTTGCCGGCTTGGTCAGGTCGGCGCCGACCAGCGCGTCGGCCACGAGTGTGGCGAGGTCGCCGTCGAGGAGCCCCATGGGTTAGCCCTCCAGCAACCAGCGGATCCGGGACTCGACTCGGCCAGCCGTCAAGTCGTAGTCGTCATTGCAGATTTTTGACAGGTACAGGAAGTCCTCCAGGGGGAGCGCGCGGAACGCCTTGTGCTTCGCCTGGATCAGCTCGACCCTGTTGCGCACCTCCGCCGGCGCCACCAGAAAGTCCTTCTTGAAGACCTCCAGATACGAGGCGTCGACAGCGGAGATGCGAGCGCTGCGCTCCTCCGCGGTCTCCTGATCGTCCTGCCCAGACATCACGGCCTCTCGTGACTCCGATGGCCGGTCGCCGTCGTGCCAACGGCCATCGGAGTCCTGCCAGCATGTGGTGGTCGACGGCTTCAACGGGTCATCGTGCTCCGTGTGATTGCTGAATTCGATGTGCCATCCGGTGCTAGGGAATCCCGTTACCTTGACCTCTGCCTGGAGCGCCTCATCCAGCCTCTTGTCGATCACCGCTCCGTCATACGCGGCCCATCCGTGCCCGTAGTGTCGTGCGATCGCGATCCTCTGTCCGGTCTCGTCGTGCACGAGAAACATGCGGTTGTTCGCCATTACTCACCCTACCACGCCGCTCCGTCACTCCTCCGGCCACCCGAGCGTGTACTGCCGGTTCCGCGCGTACCCCGAGCACGCCTTCCCGCTCTGCCCGAAGCTCCCGTCGGCCCCAGCCGTCGCCATGAACCGGCCGACCAGCCGCTGGACCTGGGGCGGCAGCACCGGAGCTGTGCCCTGCGCCGCACTCGTCGGCGCGAAGAACGAGGCGCCGACCCCGCCGCCACCCTGGACGGACGACAGGTTCGAGCCCTGGTCAACCGCGTTCACCAGCGCTGGCTTGGCAAGGATCGCCACGGCCAGCTCGATCGTGCCGTCCACGATCTCCTTGGGCACGGTCGCGCTGTCGACTGCCACGCCGTCGCGGAGCAGGCCGGTACGCGGAAACGCGAGCGTGGTCGGCGTGCTGCCGAGGAGGCCCGTCGCGGTGCCGTCCCAGGCGATCGCTTCGAGCCGGCTGGTCGCCGTGACCAGGGTCTGGCCCTTGATGTCGTCCGTCGCGGCCAACCAGCTGGCGAACTGCGGCGAGAAGTGCGAACCGGCGTAGTAGTTCGCCGCGGCGAGGTCCGCGTAGGTCTCCGGGTCAGGCGAGATTCCGGTAATGTGGACCGTGGTCATGCCGCTGCTCCCGGCGCCGCGGGCGCCATGTCGTCGACCGGCACGTCGACCTCGCCTTGTCCTGGATCCGGCGGACCAGCCCCCGGCCGCATGCCGCCCGGGCCGCCGCCGAGCATGCCCATCTGCGCCGGATCCATCTCGGGCGCGCTGGGCAGCCCGGACCAGCCGCGCATCACGTTGATCGCCGGGTCGTTGGGCTGCAGGCCAGCCTGGCTCAGGTAGAGCAGCATCTGCGCGACCTGGGTGACGTCGCTCTGGTCGACCGGCTCGGCGACCAGCGTCGGCGTGCAGGTGTCCGGATCGAGGCCATTGAGCGCGACCAGCGGCCGGGCCAAATCGCGGGTCGCGGCGGCGCCGATCTCGGCGAGCGCGGCGTTCAGGCTCGCGGCGAGCATCGACGTCTTGTCGGCGTGCATGGCCTGCGAGCCCTTGCCGGTCATCATCACGAACTCGATCCCGAAGACGCGGGCGATCTCCAGCTGCAGCCGGCCGATCACCTTGTCGAGCTCCATGAGACCGCGCGCGTCGCCCTTGAGCAGGTCGAAGGCCCACTTCTGGACCGCGGTGACGCTCTCCTGGTTCGCGTTCTTATAGGTCGCGCTGTCGAGGAGCAGCCACTGCAGCTTCTCGGGGCTCTTGACCGTGTTCTCCAGCTGGGCCTGGAGGTTCCGGGTGCGCTCGTTGATGAACGCCTTGACCTTGGCCGGATCGGACTCCGTGCCAACCGCCGCCCGCATCTCCTCGATCGGCGCCCTGCCGATCGGCATGCCGCGGACGTCGGTCTCGTACGCGACGCCCTCCAGGCCCTCCAGAATCCCGAGCCGGCGCACGAGTTCGATGACGTGCCTCATCAGGCCGACGCCGTCTGGCTGATCGGTGAGCGTGTCGTCCCAGCAGTACCAGAGCCGCTCGCGGGGGATCAGGAACTCGTTACC
>Ga0209620_1000011_pt1 | contig 12073 bp, 11 predicted proteins | sample TexAe_OM1H0_O1_FD_187934 | JGI IMG/M metagenome (GOLD analysis project Ga0209620, IMG submission 187934) | Forest soil microbial communities from Davy Crockett National Forest, Groveton, Texas, USA - Texas A ecozone_OM1H0_O1 (SPAdes) (version 2) | ecosystem: Environmental > Terrestrial > Soil >...
TGCATTTATAAATAAAAAAAATAAATTTACAATCAAATGCGTCGTTTCGCTGCACAAGATTTTATAAAAGACTTCGAGCTTATCCTGTAAAAAAAGAAGAATGATATCAAATTATTTGGGCTTAAAAATGCTATGGCTCATTTACTTATAATGTAATCTTAAAGCAGAGGTAAACGCAAAAAGCCTTTATCCATGAGAGGAAATTATTACTTCTACGAAAGAAATTAACAGCTTTTTATAGAAATCGTCTAAGAAGAAAAGCGATCAGAAAGTTATTTAAATATAGAAAGAGAGTTATAATACAAAAATTTTAAAACGTAATCTGAATTGAGACCTGATGTTTACTATATCGTTTAAATTTTTCCAGTAGCATTATGAGAGCCGTGCAATGATTCGTACCAGAAATGTTTGGATTCTTTCACCTTTAGAAATAAAAATAACAAAAAGTTCTTTGCATTTTCATTAATTAAAAAAACAATATAGTGGGGTTATATAGACCTATAACCTTAAGTTATAATTTATCAATATTAGAAAAAAAGTGTTAAAAAATTTGGTATTGCTCAAAAATTAATGGCATTTCCTCTGATTATCTTACTGTTGATTATAAAACAATGATTGGTATGTGTTTCAAAATCCACCTTTACAAGAGTACGATATCTTTCAAAGGTACTTTATCATTTTTTATGGGCACAGCTATTTATTTTTAAATTATATAACTATGATATAAATTATGATTAAACATGGTAAATAATAAATGTTAAAACAATGACCATTGGTATCTTACATCATTTAGTTTATTGTTATTTATTTAATCACACCTAATGCCATCATGCATTATTGGCTTTAATACTTTTATTTGTAATTTTGCATTGATTTTATTTATGATGATTCTACATTTTTAGCTTTGCTTATATTTTGGTTTATATAGGAGCTATTGTGTATTATTTCTATATATATATTGCTTTTACATTAAGAACATATTCTTTAATACAACGTACTAATTTTTTTTTACTTTAGTATTAGTTATTTGTTTTTTTTTAAGTTTTATTTATATAACGGGGATATTAATTTTTTCGTTTCAGCTATACAAAATTTAATGTTTTTTATTAACTGATTTCAAATATTTACTTCTTATTATTTGATACTCATTGATTTATATGATTTTTGGTATTTTTTTATTACTTGTGGCGTTATTTTGGCCATATTTTTATCACTCCATTTTATAAAAAAAACTCATAAAACTGATGTAATTGTAAAGTTCAATTAAAAAAAATGAAATCTATTTAGCCCTTATTTTAACTTTATTGTTTCCAGTGAATCTTACAGATAAATGATACTTAGTTATTATTTTTGTTTTTGCTACTATTTTACTATTATTGTTTTTATTCTAGCCAATTTGTTTCTGATAAATGGAAGCTTCTCGTCTAGTTTATCTGAAAATTTTGTTTAACCTTTAAAGAAGAGGAAACTTCTAAAAATTTTTATTGAAAGAAAAAAAAATTATATTAGAATTATTAGTTTTTATCCGTCTTATTTAAAACAACTCTGGCTTCAGTGTTCACATCTGTTGGAGGTACATACATAATTGAAGAGTCTACTAACAAATAATATATCATCGTAAATTATGACTTTTTCAAACAAAATAAACATCACCTTGATTAGATATCCATTTTTAAATCAATTATTTATTTTTACAATAAGTTTAAGTTTTTATTTACAAATTCCGCAACATTTTCAAAATTATAATCAGTATGAACTTGATTATCACATGATACTTGTTTTAATGCGGTTACATTGAAACTCTTAGTAAAAGGTTTTTCTAATAAGAGACGATATAATTCATTCCAATGTATAATGTATCTCAGATAAATAATATACTTTATCATTAATGCAATAAAATTGTTCAGTATAATCAGCGTGATCTATTGGTAAATTTTTGGTTGTGTGCTTCATTATAAATGGATGTATAAGCTCTTTCATTATTTTTTCTGAAGAAGATAAAAGTATATCTCCAGCGTCTTTTTTTATAGCTTGTGAGCTTAATATTTGACCCCTTTTTCATTTATAACAAATCGTAAAGGAATATGGTCATTATAATTTGTATATAGATCGGTATCTTCAAAAATATTTTTAGTAATGATACCAATTATTTAAGGGTTTTATTTATATAAGCCTCAACTGATTCTTTATGAAGTGTGTCAAGTAGCGCATAGGTGGTTTCACGAATATCTGTTAAATTATCGGGATCAGGAGCATCATTTATAATAGGTTGGCTATGAACCGAACTATCAATAAATGTAGCCATAATTATTGTACTGGTAGTTATAAACACCATACGATTTAAGGGTGATAAAAAGAGTTTTTTAAACTTTAATTAAAACGATCTATAATCTTCCTACGAATTATATCTTAAATAAGACAACATAGAAAGAAGTAGAAGACATTAAAAGGGGCCAAAAGAATTTAACCCCTCTATAAGGTGGCAACTTTTTTTAGTTTTTTGTATTTTATTTTATTATATAAAATATTATAAAATTTTTTATAAAAGTTTTGATAGCTGTTTGTTAATATTTTTATCAATTTCTTTTTTATAAGTATGAGAAACTAGTTAGTGACATTTTTGCCACCCGTTAATATTTTCGATCATTTTGATTTTTTATAAAATTTAAACACAGTCGTCTTGTTCCCACTTTTTGACCTTTTTAAATATTTTTAGGTTTGTATAGTTACAATCCTACTTGGCTGTGTTAAGCACCAAGTCAAACTAATGAGTTAAATTTTATACAAGAAATTCAGTTTCTTCATTAGATATACCAAATCTTACTAACACTGCTGTTCAACATTCCTCATAAAGATGGAGCGTACATTGATATTATCAATTTTGTCAGAAACATAAAAAGCTGTTAAAAAACAACACATACATTAACAATAGTTTTCTTTTTAATATCCTGGTTATATTGTTCAATATAACGAATGAACAAACTTTTAACAGCGTTACTAAGAATAAATTCGTAATCTTGTATGGACTCGTAAGGATAACCCGTATCATTTTTTCAAAAATGTTTTAATACACTATGTATATCTTCGATGGGACATTGGTACCTGTCTAGGATAATTTCAGAATAAACAGGTATCTGCCCTGGATTTGCCGCAATGACGTCAATAAGTCTCATAACAGCTAAGCTTAAACTAGGTTCATTCTGAGCGTTTAAAAAATTATCAGTATACATCGAGATATTAGGTAAAGGTGTTGTTTCATCTTGTGGTAATGGTAATTCATTGGAATCACATCAGAAGATTTAGACTTTCTTATAACAAACCAACGATATGCGAGAAAAGTAAAAGCACCAAGCATTACGACTGCTTTGATAATAAAATAAGTATCTTCGGATTCATCTTCTTTAGGTGAAATAAAAATATAAAGTACTAGCAAGGGTAATGTAAACAATAAAAAGATTGATTTTGTTAAAAAATGACATAAATTAATTTAATACTTAAAAAGAACGGAAGAAGTCAATAATTTATAGTCCGAATTTTCGTTATATCATAATATTTAATTATAAAATATTACCACCATAAACATAAACGATGATAAAAAGTAACAACCAAACAACATCGACAAAATGCCAGTACCAAGCGCAGCTTCAAAACCTAAGTGACTTCTGGTTTCAAATGTTCTCTATAACTCTAACTAATTGATTAATATAAAAATAGTACCATAAGAACATGAAGTCCATGAAATCCAGTTAAAATATAAAAACAGAGCCATAAACACCATCAGAAAAAGAAAAGGTGCATTACGATACTCATAAACCTGAATACTGTGAAAATAGCAGCTAAAATGATTGTAACAACCAAATATTCATAGCTTCTTGTTTTTTACTTCTATAATAGCCAAGTGACCAACAGTAATGTAGCACCTGAGGTTAATAAATTAAAGTATTAACACTGGTAATTTTAGGGAAATTACTTCTAAAGCAAAGGGAGGCCATTGGGATCCATTTCAATTGCTGGGCTCAAAGCACTATGAAAATATGCCCAAAAGAATGAAAAGAAAAACATAATTTCGAAACAATAAAAAGAATAAATCCTAAACGAAACCAGCAAGAACTTCTTTAGTATGATTTTTCAAATAAGTACCTTCTCGAATAAATCTCTCCACCAAAAAGAAATAAAATACAAACAAGACAAGAGAAAATAATAAAATATAATACCTTTGTTAAAGAATGAAAAAACATCACCGCACCGTAGTTACTCCTAATAACGCAGCAGAAACCATAGTGGCCATGGTGAGGGATTACTAAATGAAATGGATGATATTTTTTCCCATGTATATTTTTAAAAAATTAATGCCATGTTCTTATTATATCATTTTTTAACATAATTTTGTTTAGAAAAAAGAAACTTTCGGAATATTCTTTTTCTAGTTAAGTTTGGCATTTTTTGCTTAACCAATGTTCGTTTTAAAGTTTTCCGAATAATTTTAACTAAACGAGGTCTAATACGCAATTTACGTATACGTAATCGACGTAGTTTTTCCCGCTGAAGTTCTTTTAGTAAAAGTTTGCGTATTTTTACTTTTTGGTATTTAGAACGTTTATCGCTTTTTAATTGCGCAATAAACCAAAGAATTTTATTTGATTTTTTAATAGGTTTTTTTATAATGATCCTGGTAAATTTTTTTTTGCTTTTGAACTTGCGTTTAAATTTAGAACCCTTACGCAATTTATGTCTATATCTACGTTTAATGTCTTTCAACTTTTAGAAGCTACTTTAAAATTCGAGGTTTTAAATATTTAAAACGCTTCAAAAAATATCTCTTCTTCGTTGACGTTTACTTTTCTTCTAAATAATGCTCTACTTCTTTTTTAGGAATCTTATTTTTTTTAATAGAAGGGATCTTTGTTTAAATTTTTGTTTGACTCTTCGTAATAACAATTTTCTCTTTGTTCTACGGATTATTCTTCCTTTTGATTTTCTTGCAGGTAATAAATTTTTTATGAGTCTAACTTTCAAAAAATATTTGACACCTAAACTAAAAATAGTATATTTTTGAAAAGAAGGTTTTTTCCATTGATACCGTATATAATTTAATTTCGCTGAATTCGTTAATAACGCTAATTTCAAAAATAAGAGTTTGTTAAGAAATTTGGAAAATCCAAAAAAGGAAACAAAACTATTTTTCTGAGGATTCAAATGAGAGTCCTAAAATTAAGCGAATATATAATAATGTTTCAGCTTTTTTATAAAAAAGATTCGATGTTCTTTTTTCCCGAGAAACAAGTTAAAAGCAAAAGATTTCGAATTATCAATAGATGTTTTCCAAATATCGTTGAAATTGAATAAAAATCTTTTAAGAAATTACCTGTAAAATAATATCATTTTTAACTAATCATATTTAACATCGATAGCTCTGACGATAATTTCAAAACTCATTACGTTTAATATAACGTTAGAATATAGAAAATCTCTTGACTCGAAAAATAACGTTCAGCAGAACTAATTAAATATTATTAATTTCAGGAATATATGATAAAACTGAGTAGGATTTTCTTTATCATCATTTTATTTTCGTCGTGGTTTTTTTAAACGTGTATATCCATGAGCTCGTCTACGTTGTAAGAGAACATATCGAGTGTAAATTCGTCTGAATAAAAGCCTCTAGAAAAGAAATTAAGCCATATGCCAATTTTAACTTAAACATCAAATCAATTGATGTTGCTTTCGCTCGAAATACGATATCACGGGCAACTTTAGCAATTTCGTTTTACCCTGAAGTGTACCTCGTTTGGGGCCTCTAAAACCACAGAACCGACTGAACCAGAAAAAAATGTTTTTGTATTATGTTTTAATACTCTCGTATGGTGATAAATAAATTTCGTCGACGATTTGTTAACTTACTTGAAAATGCTTAAAAGTTTTAATTTACGACGTTTCGTGCGTTTCTTAATCCATCGATGACCTTATTATACCCTTCATTTTCAATTTATAATTATTAAAGAAGAATATCGAAATCTTTTATACGTAAAGATAACCTCTATTTTTTTTCAAAATAAAACCTTAAAATAAGAACGACAATAACATTACGTCGTTCCATTTAGTCTTAGTAATGGTAACATATTACTAAGATTGTGTTAATTATTCCCTTGGTTTTAAAATTGAAGTATTAAATTACCCTTTAATTGGTTACGAAATTTATAATATCTTTATAAATGAGTAAGGTTTTAATTTTAATGGTAAACCTTTAAACATTAATTAAAAAAATAAATTGGATTTATCTAAAATGATTTTTTTGTCTAAGGAATACAACTTTTCTGTATAACCTATAAGACTAAAATCTTTTCTTAACGGATACCACGAAAATTATAATCAGTTAATAGACGTCTCAAATCATTACCATGATTTAAGTGCTCTTTTTAGGACTGTTGAAAAAAACTCCAAATAAATCGTAATCTCACGTTCTAACCAAATGCAGAAGCAAAGAAATTAGTTATTATGATGTTACTGTAGCAGTATTTGTATTAATATAATTCTCTGTGCTAGTGAATAATCCTATAAATATAATATAAACTAAAACGTTAATTTTTTGTGGATGATCAACAGCGTAGCCGTTATAAGTAATTATTTGTATTTTTTAAATAATCAGTATAAAAGCTAAATCATCAACTTTTATAAAATTGCATCAGATAAATTTTAAAATTAATTATATTTTTGTTTTGTAATAAATAAAGGTATTTTTCTTTTAAATTAACATGATTTATTTTTTTAATTTTTGAGCTCGAATGTAATTTTGAGCAGCCGCTTTATCTTTTGATTTACGTCTTCTTTTTTCATTTTTTCTTTCTCCTCAAAGCTTTATTATAGCTTTAAGCTCATCGAATCGTTCTTATAAAATAATTCACGCCTTTTGTAAGCATGGACATTACAGTATAAAAGTTGGGATTATTTTTAAAGATAAATAAGGATTAAACGACTAGAGTTCCTGCGTTTGCTTTCGTACGTTGACCTTTGTTGGTAATCCTTGAAAGATTCTGTATGCCTATAACAAAATATTAATATTTTTTGACGAAGTCTTTGAGAAACATAGAACGTATTTTTTTATCATAAATAATTTAGTGAAGATGTTACGTCCAATATCATTATACATCAAGAAGTAAAATCTTTTCCAAAATCTTTTTGATTGGATGATTCATAAGAAAGAATTTAAACGTTGAGCTTTTACGCGACCAATACCTAAATTGTTGCAAAGGTAGATATACACGAAGACGAAGTTGAAGTTTTACAACACCTAAATTATTTGGGTCATTTTTGTCGATTTTTCCTGGTTTAGTTTTATAAAATCTGTTTTAGAGAAAAGACCTTTACCGTATAAACATCTGCAAACGAAACTCTTTATCTTTTTTAAAATATTATTTAAGAATGTTTATCGTAGCTAAAAAAAATCAAGCGTCTTTTAAAATTCTTGATTTAAAACTATGACCGCTTTTTCGTCGCAACAAAGACTTCAGATTTATGTACATCTACGAAATATTTAGGCCTATAAAGCTTTATACGTTTTGCATTATAGTTCAGCCATGGAATAATATCTCGAAGAAATAGCCATCTTATTATTCATAATATTTGTTTAATGTTAACATCTTTGTTTTACTAAACAAAGTATTTGCACGATCAATACTAACAACAAATTCTTTTTAATAATATTTGTTTATTTTGTTGGATTGCAGGGAAATTTTGTATTTAATCATCATAGTAAAAAGTTTAATATTACTTTAAAAAAAATTGCTCCCTATGGGAATTAACCCATGTTTCTAGTCGAAAACCAAGCGTCTTACCACTAGACGAAGGAGCGAATGGTCTTAACGGAATTGACCGTTGATTCAAGCTCATGAGGCACGCGTTTTACCACTAAACTACAAGACCCTGTCGATATAATACCTTTGAGCAAAATAATTTTAGAAGATAACGTCCCATAGCCTTTAATTTCATTTTGTTATTTATTTAAATATTTTGTACTAAAATATAAGCACATCCAATAAAATAATTTAAATATACTATTGATAAAATACGTGGTTTATAATGATTTATCATTTGATCATAAACAGCGATAAACCCTTTAAATTTAAATAACTTTAAATATTCTGGAATATCGTGTTTCATAATAATTTCGGCATCTTCAAAAAGGAACGTTTATTTTTACACCAAATTTAAAGCTATCTTGACCATCCGGTAATATTTTATATTCGATAATTAAATTTTTTGCTATTTCATGCATGCTTCCTAAAGCAACATCATGTATTATAAATATTATCAAATGTAAAATCAGTGGTATTAATAACATTATTAAACTTTTATCCAAAGAATCAATAATTATAATCTTCATCTATTTCTAAGGTTTTAAGCGCAAGTGTCCAGGATGTTTCACAAAAATCTCTGAGTTTTGCAGTTCCCATGAGTTGTATATTTTGATTACTAAGAAAAGAACTGACTAAAAGAACAACACAAAAATTAACCATTGCCCTTTTTGTTTTATCCTCATCGTAGAATTCTTGCAAAGATTGTACCGTATGAAAAATGGTGTTAAAAAATATCTTATCAGATTGGGGAATAATCTTGTAAGGGAACTCTCCTTGCTTAAAAAGTAATTCTTTGATATATGCAATATTTCCAATGGGGACCCTATCATTGAATAAATTTAAATTTGCATAAAAATCTAATTCTTCATTAGCCATAGCGTGTATCAAACTAATAATTGCAGATTCGAAACTTTCTGGATTATTGCTATTTAAAAATTTCTCAAAAATAGTAGGTTCTTGGGTCGGAGTATTTTGTATACCTGATGAACTTTTTATTGTAAAATAATAGTATACAGCACCGATTACAACAACTACATTAATCAAATATTTAAGTATGATAAACATGGTGTTTTCATCGGTTTCGTCTTGTTTAATGGGATTCTTTTCCAATGCCAGGAAAGGCATTGAAAAATATTTATATAATAAAATTAGGGGAATAGCTACCAAAATTCTAAAAAAGATTGGATGCATTATTATAAAAAAGTTAATTTTTTCCGTTAAGTGTTTAATATTTAATTTTTTCATATCGTGTTTTGTTACCTATACTATTTATAGTCCGAATTTTCATTATATCATTGGTCTTTATAAAATTACTTAAAAGCATGATCCCAAATTATACTGAGAAATAAAAGACGTTTTGTGGAAGGATTTTCTAACATACGTTCATAAGGAACATTCCAGTGATCATAGTCCAAAACCAAGTATCTAGCGGGAAAGTCCAATAAGAGTAAGATAAACGGAAATAAGCCAAATAAGAAATCATTAAAGCTAAAGGAATTAAATATAAAATTCTCACGTGTTAAATCGTAAAAATATTGTATAAAAGGAGTGCTGGACCAAAAGCTAATCTGTTAGTAAAACAAAAGAATAGATGCCGAGAAGAAAACTCCAGTTAAAGTAAAGAGAGATGCACTAGAACAGCGATAAATACTCCAAGAATATTAACATTTCAGACACGAAATTGACCGTGGTGGAAATCCTAAATTCGCTAAACTAAAAATAAAAAATAGAAAGAAAAGAACGGTAGTATCGCACTTAAGCCTCTATAGTAATAATATTACGTGATTTATGTCTATTATAAAGGAATCCATACATAAAAATAGGCACTAGAACTTAAGCCATGGGCAATTTGAAGAAGTAAAGATCCGTTAAAGCAAAGAGATTTTTTACAAAAAGAGCACACTAGATAATTCATATGTGCAACCGAAGAATAGCAATTATACGTTTAAGATCTAATTGTCTTAAACAGTAATAGAAGAAAAAACAATAGATAATATGGCTATACTAAAATTAAAGGCATAAAATATAAAGAACTCTAGGAAATAGAAACAGAGAGAATCTCAATAAACCGTAAGATCCTAATTTCAAAAGTATACCACTAATAAAACACTACCAGTTGTAGGTGCTTCAACATAGCCTTTGGTAACCATAAATGAACGGGAAACATGGGTATCTTAACGCAAATGAGATAAAAAATAGGACAAACAGAATTTTTTCGATGTCACTATGAAAACAATACTTTTTAACATAAAAATGTTAGAAGTTCCTGTAAGATAAAAACAATGATAATACCAACTAACATAAAAAAAGAGCCAAAAGAGTATATAAAAAGAACTATTAGCAGCAAAATCTTATTTTTTTGTGAACCCCAATACCAATTAATAAAAAACAGGTATCAATATAGTTTCAAAAAATATATAAAAGAAAAGATCTCTGCCGTGGTAAAACAATTTATAAGAAGAAATTCAAGAACAAAAAGAATATGAATTTTTCTTTCAAACATACTTAATCTCTCTAGAAGTCATACAACGATTATAGTCAATAAGTTGTCAAAACTAAAAATATAATGAAAGGGTATCAACGATATAAGATAAGAAAATATAAAAGATGAATATATAAGATAGTAAAGAACCTAATTCTTGAAAATACTAACTGACATAGTATCTTTAAAAATACTAAAGAATAATAAAGATAATAACAGACGCCAAAAGGAAAAATTTTTAAATAAAGAGTTTTAACAGCTGTATAAAGAGTAATCCTATAATTGTTAATAAACAAGAATATTTGGTAAAATACCATAGTAATTTAAATTATAGACTTTATTTTTATCAGAATAATTTTTGTAATATTAAATTATAAATTATCTAGCAAAACTTTCTTTAAAATTAAGAATACCTCGAGAAATTTCATAAAATAATCCAAGGAATAAAAGAAAAAAAAATATTATAAATAAATAAAAGAATAAAAAGTAAGGAAATAAAAGATAAAGCCAATGGAAAAAGATAAAGATTTCTATATCGAATAATAGAAATAAATAGCAATCAAATAGAATTGAATTTCAAACCTATATCTTGTTTCAGAAAAAGGATAGAATCACACTCATAAGCAGATGATTTTTCGATATCCAGTTTGAATCAAATGTTATTATAAAAGATACTAAAAAAGTAATATACTTAAACCAAAGAAAAAATTGTAAAATAACTATGTTAATATATTCATTATCATTTTTAAAAAATCGATTCTTGCAATTTATATCACAAAATTTCTTATTTAAATTGTTTTATTATTTGTATAACGCACTAGCGAATAAAGTGAATAATAAAACTAAATATATATTAGTAAAAACAGCACTATAATAAAAGCAAAAAAGAACATTACAAAAAGCAATGATCTATAATATATGATGTATTTTCACAGTAATAGAACTTTCATAACAGTATCAATGGTTTTATTTAAACCTGTGGACCAAATGTTTCATATATACCTTTATCTAAGATTTATAAGAAACATCTAAGCAAATTTGAAAAAAGGTTAGCTATAAAATAACTATTAAAAGCATCACAAAGAATTTTTTACAGAAAAAAAAGAAAATACAATGTATCTTTTATAATAATAATTAAAGTTAGATGGCCATACAGATAAACTAAATATACAAAAATTATACCAGAATAGAAAAAATAGAAGGCATATTTTAAAAAAATCATGAAAGAATCAAAATCAAAAGAAACATCTGAAAGAGAGAAGCATAAAAAAGATAAAAGGTGAATGAAGGACCATAAATCTTTTAAATAAAATCCAGAAAAACAGAAAATAAAGCTAAAACAATTAAAGAAAATATAAAAAGAAAGATCCTTCGGAACATTAGTTAAAACTTTTCTAGATAAACAACTTCACCAAAAAAGACTAATAGATTAATCGAAAAGAATAAAAAGACTAATAAAAGTAGATATACAGATACAAAATAAATAAAATAAGCAACTGACTAAAGTTGGCAAAAGTTGCTTCTAAAAGTAAATCTTTCTATAAAATCCACTCAAAAATGAAATCCTACTAAAGATAAAGAAGCGAGAGCATTGCAGAATAAGTTATAGGTAATATTTGAATAAACTCCCATACGTCGTATATCTTGTTCACCAGTAGCATGGATTACAGATCCAGCACACAAGAAAGTAGCGCTTTAAAAAAAGCATATTAATCAAATGAAATAAAGCAAAGAATAA